>Ga0316612_1000089_pt1 | contig 35459 bp, 22 predicted proteins | sample MIS2016226_MG_FD_207676 | JGI IMG/M metagenome (GOLD analysis project Ga0316612, IMG submission 207676) | Microbial mat bacterial communities from Middle Island sinkhole, Lake Huron, Michigan, United States - MIS.2016.226 | ecosystem: Environmental > Aquatic > Freshwater > Lake > Sediment... | reverse complement strand
TCCAAAAGATTTTGCTGATTGGCGCTGGTCCGATCGTCATCGGTCAAGCCTGTGAATTTGACTACTCAGGAACCCAAGCCTGCAAGGTTCTAAGGGACGAGGGCTACTATGTGATCCTAGTTAACTCGAACCCTGCGACGATCATGACCGATCCCGCCACGGCCGATCGCACTTACATTGAGCCGATTACACCCGAAGTGGTTGCCCAGATTATCGAAAAAGAGCGTCCTGATGCGATCTTGCCGACGATGGGGGGACAGACGGCGTTAAACACGGCTGTGGCTCTTGCGAAAATGGGCGTATTGGAAAAATATGGCGTGGAGCTAATCGGCGCAAAACTAGAAGCGATCGAGATGGCTGAGGATCGCAAGCTATTTAAAGAGGCAATGGAACGCATCGGCGTTGCTATGTGTCCGTCTGGCTTGGGGACAACCATGGAAGAATCCCGTGCGATCGCCCATGAAATTGGCTCCTATCCCCTAATTATCCGTCCTGCTTTCACCATGGGCGGTACTGGCGGCGGCATCGCCTATAACCAAGAGGAGTTTGAAGAAATTTGTGCCTCTGGGTTAGAAGCGAGTCCTGTATCACAAATCCTGATCGAGCGATCGCTGATTGGTTGGAAAGAGTACGAGCTGGAGGTGATGCGCGACTTAGCTGACAACGTGGTGATCATTTGTAGTATTGAAAATATTGATCCGATGGGTATCCATACGGGCGACTCGATTACGGTGGCTCCTGCTCAAACCCTGACGGACAAAGAATATCAGCGCTTGCGTGACTATTCGATCAAGATTATTCGTGAGATCGGCGTGGAGACGGGCGGCTCGAATATTCAGTTCTCGATCAATCCTGAAAACGGCGATGTGGTTGTGATTGAGATGAATCCTCGCGTGTCGCGTAGTTCGGCGCTTGCATCCAAAGCTACAGGCTTCCCGATCGCCAAATTTGCCGCCAAACTTGCTGTGGGCTATACCCTTGATGAAATTTCCAACGATATCACCAAGAAAACCCCTGCTAGTTTTGAGCCGACTATCGATTATGTCGTTACCAAGATTCCCCGCTTTGCCTTTGAGAAATTCCCAGGCTCGGAGCCAGTTCTCACCACCCAAATGAAGTCGGTCGGTGAAGCGATGGCGATCGGGCGCACTTTCCAAGAATCTTTTCAAAAGGCATTGCGATCGCTGGAGGTTGGACGCTTTGGCTTTGGTGGCGATCGCGAAGAGAAATTACCCGAACTTGACAAGATTAAATACAATTTGCGGGTTCCCAATCCTGATCGCGTTTTCGCGATCCGCGATGGATTTTTATCGGGTTTATCAGTGCAAGCCATTTTTGAGTTAACCAATATTGATCCTTGGTTCTTGCAGAAAATGCGGGAAATCACCGATGTGGAACTTTCGCTCAAGGGGCGGAAGTTGGCAAGTATTCTCAAAGATGAAATGCTAGAAACAAAGCGCATGGGATTCAGCGATCGCCAGATTGCCTATCTCACAGGTACAAAGGAAGATGATGTTCGCACCTATCGCAAATCCCTAGGCGTGATTCCCTCTTACAAAACCGTTGACACCTGTGCCGCCGAATTTGAAGCGCTCACTCCCTATCACTATTCCACTTACGAAGAAGAATCAGAAATTTTACCTTCCACGAAGCGCAAAGTGATGATTCTTGGTGGTGGACCGAATCGGATTGGACAAGGGATTGAGTTTGACTATTGCTGCTGTCATGCTAGTTATGCGCTACGGGCGGCTGGGTTTGAGACGATCATGGTTAACTCGAATCCTGAAACTGTTTCTACGGATTACGACACAAGCGATCGCCTGTACTTCGAGCCATTGACCCGCGAAGATGTATTGAACATCATCGAAGCCGAGCAGCCTGAAGGTGTAATCATTCAATTTGGTGGACAGACTCCGCTTAAACTTTCTGTGCCGCTTTTGCGCTATTTGGAAGAAAATAATTCCTCCACTAAGATTTGGGGGACTTCACCAGATTCCATTGACATTGCCGAAGATCGGGAACGTTTTGAAGCAATCTGTCAACAACTTGGAATTTTGCAACCTAACAATGGTTTAGCACGTTCCGAAGAAGAAGCAGTGGTAATCGCTCAACGGGTTGGCTATCCTGTAGTTGTCCGTCCCAGCTACGTTCTCGGTGGTCGAGGCATGGAAGTTGTCTATTCCGATGCCGAACTCGAAGACTATATGCGTCGGGCGATCATCATTGAGCCAGAACATCCCGTACTGATTGATCATTTCCTTGAGGGAGCGATCGAGGTGGATGTGGATGCGATCGCCGATCAGCTTGGCAATGTCACCATCGGCGGCATTATGGAACATATTGAAGAAGCAGGGATTCACTCAGGTGACTCCGCTTGTTCCATCCCCACTTTCTCTTTACCTCCCGAAGTATTGACCACGATTCGCACATGGACAATTAGCCTTGCCAAAGCTTTAAATGTGATCGGCTTGATGAACATTCAATATGCGGTGCAGTTGAATAATAATAATCTCAAGGAAAGCAAAGTTTTTATCCTTGAAGCAAATCCCCGCGCATCCCGCACCGTTCCCTATGTCAGCAAAGCCATTAACGTTCCTCTGGTTAACTATGCATCGCGAATTATGGCAGGCGCAACCCTTGCGGAACTTGGTTTAACCGAAGAGGTAATTCCTAAACATATCTCGATTAAGGAAGCTGTACTGCCCTTTGCTAAGTTTGCAGGAACTGATACCATTTTAGGCCCTGAGATGCGATCGACTGGTGAAGTCATGGGTATTGATACTGAGTTCGGGCGGGCCTTTGCCAAAGCTCAACTTGGCGCAGGAACTCATTTACCCCTGGAAGGTACTGTATTCTTATCGGTGAACGATCGCGATAAGAGTGGCATTACATCGGTTGCCGAAGCTTTTATTGAACTTGGCTTTAAGATCGTGGCAACAGAGGGAACTTATAAAATCCTGCGTCGCAATAACATCGCGGCGAAGCAAGTTCTTAAAGTCCATGAAGGTCGTCCTCATGTTGGCGACTCCATGAAAAACAGTCAAATTCAATTGATTGTTAATTCACCGAGTGGCGAAGAAGCTAAGGCTGATGGCAAAATGATTCGCCGCACCGCACTGGCTTACAAAATCCCTGTAATTACTACCCTTGCGGGTGCTAAGGCCGCGATCGCCGCAATTCGTTCTCTGCAAACTGGAGCCATATCTGTAACTGCGCTTCAGGATTACGCTTAATCTATTGCCAAAATATTGAGGCGGCGCAATGCGTCGCTTCAATACAGCCTCCAGATAAATTCAAAAAAGCTTGCTTTTTTGAATTTATCTGGAGGCTACATTTTTGGATGATTTTGGGGCAGTGCAAAGCACTGTAATATATAAATAGTTAAGCTCAACAGACTATCTATGAATATCCGCATTGGCAATGGTTATGACTTGCATCGACTCGTTAGCGATCGCCGCCTGATCCTTGGTGGTGTCGAAATACCTTACGAAAAAGGACTGCTGGGACATAGCGATGCTGATGTACTGACCCATGCAATCATGGATGCAATGTTAGGAGCGCTTGCCCTTGGCGATATTGGTCATTATTTTCCACCCTCTGATCCTAAATGGGCGGGAGCCGATAGTATGATGCTCTTGCAACAGGTGCAGGAACTAATTGGGGCGCAGGGTTGGCGCGTCAATAATCTTGATGCAATGGTGATTGCGGAAGCGCCAAAACTCAAGCCACATATTAAGGCAATGCGCGATCGCCTATCGCAAGCAATGAATTTACCAATTGATTGTGTCAGTGTGAAGGCGACTACCAATGAAGGACAAGATGCGATCGGACAGAAAGAAGCGATCGCTGTCCATGCCGTAGTTTTATTAATAAAATAGTACAAGCCGTCCTTTGGTCGGCTTGTACCATTTTATTTGCAAATTATTTATAAGGTATCTAAGGAAAGTGCGATCGTGAGAAGAAGTATGCAGAAACGAACCAAAGTCAAACAATGGAAAGCATTGATATTGCTGCTGCTGATCGGCATGTGTTCAATGTTGCTTTGGGGTTGCTCTATTAAATCAGAAGTTCTCAAAGATCGCTTGGTAGTTCCCCTTGATAGTGATATTAAAACCTTTAATCCAGTTCTCATTAATGAAGCCTATAGTGGCATTGCGATCGGTTATACGCTTACGGGGCTAATCACAGAAAACGCAATTACTAAGGAGCTAGATCCAGAACTAGCCGAAAAATGGGAATTTCAGCAGGATGGAAAACAACTAATTTTCACCCTACGTCCTGAATTGAAATGGTCAGATGGACAGCCCCTCACCGTTGATGATGTGCTATTTACATTCCAAGATATTATCTTCAATGAGAAGATTCCTTCAGGTACTCGCGATGTCCTGCGCGTGGGCAAATCGCAGACTCTTCCGAAGGTTGAGAAGCTAGACGATCGCCGCATTTCCTTCTTTTTAAGCGAACCCTTTGCTCCTGCTTTACGAACTTTAGGCGGGATTAGTGTTTTACCCAAACATGTTTTTGCACCCACACTTATCGAAAGTCCCACAGATAAAAAATTAAAGTTCTTAGAAACATGGACTCTCAGCACTCCCGTTGGCCAACTAGTGGGCAGTGGTCCCTACCTGATCCAAGAATATCGTCCATCGGAACGGTTAAGCTATAAACCCAATCCCTACTATTGGAAAAAGGGAACTCCGTATATTAAAAAGTTGGTGATGCAGATTGTGGAATCCCCTGATACGGCGCTGCTAAGATTTCGCTCAGGCGATCTCGATATGTACCGTTTACGAGGGGAAGATTATCAACTGCTCAAGCGTTTTGAAAAGCGCGATCGCTACAAAATTTACAATGCTGGTCCCGCCACAGGACAAGCATTCATGATGTTTAACTTAAATAAGGGAATAGATCCAAAAAATAATCAGCCCTTTGTGGAACCCATCAAATCGAAATGGTTTAATGATGTTAACTTTCGCCGTGCTGTAGCCTATGCCATTAATCGAGAAGCGATAATTACCAATCTCTCACGCGGCTTAGCTCAAACGCAAAATTCACCGATTTCTATTCCCAGCCCCTATTTTTTGCCACCCGAAAAAGGGCTTAAGGTATACGACTATCAACCTGAGAAAGCGAAGCAGATTTTATTGCAGGCAGGATATAAATATAATGCTGAGCAGCAGTTACTAGATGCTCAAGACAATTTAGTCCGCTTTACCTTGATGGCTCCGACGGGTGGAAGGGTGGCAATGGGAGCGCAAATCAAAAACGATCTCGAAAAAATTGGGATGAAAGTTGATTTTAACCCCGTTGATTTTCGGATTATTGCTGATAAGCTCGATAATTCCAAGCAATGGGATGCCGCGCTTCTTGGCTTTACAGGCGGTGCGGAACCAAATAGCGCCATTAATCTCTGGGCAACCGATGGAGATTCTCATCTATTTAATAAGGGTCCTGTCGGGGAAGAAAAGCCTTTTCCCAATCGCGAGGTGGCTGATTGGGAACAAAAAATCCACGATCTAATGATTAAGGGAGCGCAAGAACTTGATGAAACTAAGCGCAAAGAAATCTATGCTGAATATCAGCAACTAGTACAAGAGCAATTACCGCTTATTCATTTAACAGTTCCACTGTACCTAGTAGCTGTACGCGATCGCGTAGAAAATGTTCAACCATCTGCCCTTGCTGGTAGTACTGGGGTAACGGGTGCATTATGGAATGTAGAAAGTTTAAAAATCAAATAAAATTAAAAACCAAAAATTAGCATTGCGGCGCTTTGCTCCGCAATGCTAATTCTTAAATGAGAAGGGAGTAAAACCTTGTCACAGATTTATTTAGACTATTTAGATTTAATTCGAGATTTGCAGAGCCAGTTAGAAATATTGCAAGCGGCGATCGCCCCGCAATTAGAACCTGCCCCTGCGATCGCTAAAGACTGGCAGCGATCGCATAGTATCATCCAGAACTTTTTCCAAACCCAAATAATTAATACTGCGCTAGAAATAACGCCACCCCATTTGTCTCTGCAAGTAGAAATTGATAAACAACTAAAAATGCTCAGCGTGGATTTAAGTATGTTGCAAGCTGCTCGCAATCCTGCCACATGGCAAAAGCGACATCAACAAGCCTGCGATCGCTTTGTTTTATTACAACGCTATTGCCAAATGCACTGAATAAACTTGAGGTTAGCAAAGAGGCGATCGCCACAACTTAGAGTCGAAACATTTTGCTGTAAACTTATGAAACAATTGATAGATCTTAATATAAACATAGTAAAAACTCTATAGTAAAATCAATGATCCTAGAAACAGCTTGGCTACTTCCTTGCTATGGTTTGTTGGGCGCAGCAATTACCCTGCCTTGGTCATTAAGACTCATACGGCGTACTGGTCCCCGTCCTGCGGCTTACCTTAATATGTTGATGACCGTACTAGCTTTAGTGCATAGTTGTTGGCTATTGACATCGATCTGGAGTGAACCTGCTCAGCAGGTTGAGTTTAGCTGGTTTCAAGCCTTTGATCTAAATCTAACTTTTTCCTTTGATATTTCCACCATTAGTGCTGGTGCATCGGTGATGATCGCCGTCATGAGCCTAATTTCACAGGTCTATGGACTAGGCTCCTTGGAAACGGACTGGGCGATCGCCAGATTTTGTGCATTAATTGGCTTTTTTGAAGCAGCGATTACAGGGATCGCCTTTAGTGACTCCCTCTTTTTTAGCTATGCCTTACTGGAAATGCTCACCCTCTCCACTTACTTGCTAGTGGGTTTTTGGTATGCCCAGCCCTTAGTCGTAACGGCTGCCAGAGATGCTTTTTGGACAAAGCGAGTCGGTGATTTATTTCTATTAATGGGTGTGGTGGCTCTGTCTAACCTAACTAATAGTCTAAATTTTTCTGACCTCAAAGAATGGGCGGCTAATCCACAGACGATCGCCTATTTCTCCGAACATCAGCAATTTGGTACGCTCCTAGGCTTAGCCCTAATCGCAGGACCTTTGGGCAAATGCGCTCAGTTTCCATTGCACCTCTGGCTCGATGAGGCAATGGAAGGACCGAACCCCGCTTCGATTTTGCGAAATTCCGTAGTTGTAGGGGCAGGAGCCTATGTGCTGATTAAATTTCAGCCCGTTTTGTCATTGTTTCCTGTCGCCGCCGAAGTATCGGTGGTAATTGGCGCAATCACGGCGATCGGTGCAAGTTTAGTCGCGATCGCGCAGGTCGATCTCAAACGAGCCTTGTCCCACTCCACCAGTGGCTATTTGGGCTTGGTGTTTATTGCCGTAGGTATGCAACAACCCGACCTCGCCTTGGGTTTGCTTTTTAGTCATGGCATCAGCAAATCCTTGCTTTTCCTCAGTTCTGGCGCAGTGATGATGACCACCATGACACAGGATCTCACGGAAATGGGTGGTTTAAAAACGCGGATGCCTGCTACCCTAGTTTCCTTTATTGTTGGCACATTGAGTCTAGTTGCCTTCGTTCCCTTTGGTGGTTTTTGGACGCTTCTGCGTTGGGAAGAAACCTTTTGGGATAGCGATCCTTGGCTGATTGCGATCGCCCTATCCGTCAACTGCATTACCGCCTTTGGATTGATTCGCATCTTCGGTCTAGTCTTTTTGGGACAAACTCAACCCAAAACCCGCCGCGCTCCTGAAGTGGCCTGGCAAGTTGCCATTCCCCTAGTGGCGCTAACGATCATTACCTTACTAGTGCCAATATTATTACCATTATGGAAATTCGTAGATATTAGCTTAAATACAGTCAACATATCAAAAATTTTGGTATTAGTAGCTTCAGGCTTACTGGGCTTTGGCATAGGCGCATATATCTATATCAAACCCTATGCAACGGGTAGCTCGGTTTCTCTGCCTCCCAAATTCCTTCGCGGTTCATGGAAAGCTGTATACGATCTGCTTGCCTATGATTTATATGTACAGGCTATCTATAAATATACGGTGGTCTTAATTGTTGGCGGCGGCTCTAGGTTTTTATCTTGGGTCGATCGCTATTTGGTGGATGGTTCGGTTAACTTTGTAGGAATTGCCTCGATTTTTAGTGGGGAAAGCCTCAAATACACAGTTACAGGTAGATTGCAGCAGTATGTTTTGACCATTTTAATCGGGCTAATTTTAATTGGATTTGCTGCATTTTATGGGTTGAATTAAAAGATTTACTTCCAAACAAACATTGCAATGCAATATTTGTTTGGGTGTTTTTTAGTTTTCTTTAATTGTTCTTTTAATCATTATTTTAATTATTATTTTTTAATCAAATATGCTTAGTACCTTAGTTTGGTTCCCGATTGCTGGTGCGCTCATAATTGCTTTATCAGGAGGAATATTTGACTCCAAACAATTACGCAATATTTCCTTGAGCATAGCGATCGCTACCTTTGGATGGTCTTTATTTTTATTAACTAAATTTGATTTTGGTCTTGCCACCATGCAATTTAGTGAATCCTTAGCTTGGTTAGATCAAATAGGACTTAGCTATCGATTAGGCTTAGATGGCTTAAGCTTTCCCTTAGTTTTGCTAAATGGATTACTCCTCATCCTTGCTATCTATATTAGTAATGATATTAAACGTCCTAATCTTTATTTCCCGTTAATGCTCCTCCTTGGCGGTGGTGTTAATGGCGCTTTCCTTTCCCAAAATTTACTCCTGTTTTTCCTGTTTTTTGAAGTAGAACTCATTCCGCTCTATCTTTTAATTGCGATTTGGGGCGGCGAAAAACGTGGTTATGCAGCCACTAAATTCTTAATTTATACCGCGATCTCAGGAGTACTAATTTTAGCGGCTTTCTTTGGTATAGCAGCCTTTGGTAGTGGTGATGTTACTGGGTTTACATTTAACTATCAAGACCTCAATCTTGAAGGAGTTTCCAAAACCACAAAGGGAATTTTGCTACTTCTGTTATTACTTGGTTTTGGGATCAAAATCCCGATTGTGCCATTACATACATGGCTACCCGATGCCCACGTTGAAGCTTCCACTCCCGTTTCCACCTTATTAGCAGGCGTTCTCCTTAAGTTAGGAACCTATGGTTTATTGCGGTTTGGACTTGGTTTATTACCTGAGGCATGGCAAGCGATCGCGCCTTTTTTGGCAGGTTGGGCGGTGGTCAGTGTCATCTATGGATGTCTCACCGCGATTAGTCAAACCGACATGAAAAAAATGGTGGCCTATAGCTCCGTCGGTCACATGGGCTATATCATCCTCGCCTTAGCGACAGCTACTCCGCTTTCCCTACTAGGCGCAACCTTCCAAATGGTCAGTCATGGCTTAATTTCGGCACTACTATTTATTCTGGTGGGCATTGTTTATAAAAAGACTGGCACTCGCAATCTTAACTCTCTCAATGGCTTATTAAACCCTGAACGCGGATTACCGATTACAGGCTCCCTCATGATTTTGGCAGCCATGGCAAGTGCAGGTACTCCCGGAATGGTGGGATTCATTGCTGAGTTTGTGATTTTTCGCAGTAGTTTTGCAGTTTTCCCCATCCAAACCATTCTCTGCATGATTGGCACGGGCTTAACAGCAGTTTACTTTTTAATCATGATCGATCGCGTCTTTTTTGGACGTTTTTCCGTGATCAGAGATGGCAGCGATCAAATAGTTACTTCGATTCCCTTTGCTCAATGGCAAGAAAAATTTCCTGCGATCGCCCTTGCCTTGATCATCGTTTTCTTTGGGCTGCTCCCCAACTTTGCCACAAACATGATCGAGAGTTCTGCCAAAGCGATCGCGCCAAATATTACTTTCCAATAAAAAAAGCTGGCTTTGCCAGCTTTTTTATTTCTTATAAAAGAGATGGGCGGCACAAAGTGCCGCCCATCTCTTTTAAAGGTTGATCGCTATTTAATTAATGATTCTCCAAAATCGCGAATGTTCGGCAAAGTATCTGTAAACCATCCTAAACCCAAACCCGCACCTGCAATTAGCGCTAATACAAAAAAATTCCAACCACGATTATTCATAAAAGCCCGCAGTTCAATTCTTGCCACATACATCAGCAGCGCCCAAACAATGCTAATCCCTAGAGATAATACAAACTGGTCTTTTTTGGCAAATATAAATATTACTGCGGCGATCGCCCAAGCCATCGAGAAAAACCACTCCACCCCAAAAGCGATCGCCCCAATCGGAATCCAAACGCGCCAGTCGGCTCTATGGATTGATAGCAACCATCCGTAAGCAATGTAACCCACTAATACTAGCGCTAGTGACAATATCGGCAGTTTTCGTAAAGTACGCATATTTATATCTTAATATTAGGAATCCAGTTAAGCCGTTTAATTGTCTTACCATAAAACCCAAAAAATGGGCGATAAAGTGAATAATTAGGCTTGCGCGGCAAAGCCGCGCAAGCCTAATTATTCACTGGGAAGGGCATAGAGCTATAGTGAAGGCGATCGCAATAATTGTTATAAAATTATTTGGTGATGTTAGATCAATTTCTATTCGTTAAAATCCAACAAAATTGTTGATATTAAAAGATGGCACCAAGGTTACAGGTCAAAACTGAAGATTGCTCACCATTAGGGCTATATGTTCTGCAATATTTAGAAGAACAAGACATTAGCATGAATCATCTTGCAGAACTGACAGGCGTTCCCCAGCCAAGACTTCGTGGTGCTTGCTTTAAAGGAACTTGCCCAACTCCTGAGACCTTAAGGAAATTAGCCAAAATCATGGGTAAGCATCATTTAGAGCTATATACCTTGGCATATCAAGGCAGGATTGAACAGATCCCTGAAGATGTGGATGATAATTTGTTAGATATTTTAATCAGGCAAATGTTAGAAACGGCTCGCGAATTAAACTTAGCCATGCCTAAAGTGCAACCATCTAAAGCAAATATTCGTAAGGCTCTAATAGAACTAGGTTTTAGGGAAAAACGAGAAGAAGCTTAAAAGAGAGAATCGGCGCAAAGCGCCGATTCTCTCTTTTAGGATTTATTTTGAATTTCTAAGGCTAGTTTTTGAAACCGTCGTGGGTCGCCTTCCTCTAGATTCTTGGCTCGTTCCTGACGTTTAATTTCATAGAGTTGGTTGAGAATACCTTGCCAATCATCGGTCGTTAATGAGGATTTGTTTTCTGCGATCGCGGCAATTCCTGAAGAGGTGTGAATATTTTTGGAAATATTCTGTTGAATATGCTGTAAGGCAAGCCAAACACGGGCGCGAACAGCCAAGTTTTCTTCGCTATTTGCCATTTGATCTAAATATTCTTGAATTTGCGATCGCCATTGAGGATAGGTATCCGCGATCGTCAGTGATAGAGCCTGTAAACCCACAACCGCCGCATAGCGCACCACCCATTCATCATCTTGCTGGGCAACAAATAGCAAAGCTTCCAAAGCTTCTTCTTGGGCAATCTCCCGAAGTTCATCAGGAAACCAATGCCACTTCATCAAGCCTAAACCCTTGACAGCAGCACGGCGTACACTAAACGCAAAGTCGGCAGTTGCCACACCCAGCAAAGTCACCAATCCTCGCGGATCGCCAATCTCTGCCAAAGCCCGAATCGCCCACGATCGCGCCGTGTAGTTATGCATATCCAATAGTTCTAATAAAGCAGGAACGGCCGGATTACCCAGCAACGTCAGTCCATCGACAGCCGCAACAGCCGCACCAGGATTGTTATAGCTAAGCGCCTCAATCAGAGTAGGAATAGCTCCCTCTAATCGAGCATTTGCCAGATTTTGGACTGCTTCAAACAATTTTCTGGAAGAATCTGCTTCTTCTACAGCCTTAACGAGTTGAGAAAGAGACATAGATCGGTAAAGTATGAGGGGCGCTTGGCGCTCCTCTACTTTACAATAAATCATCCATCAGTGCCATGACTCTAACTGCCCCTTCCGTAAGATTGGGGGGTGTAGCAAGAGGTATTTGTTTTTCTAATACCCCTTTGAGAGAAATTAATTTAAGGCTATTTTCCGCCATCGTATTACTAATTGCTTCGGCAGCACCCAAATAACCGATCGCCCCCAAATCTGAAAGCACTGTTCGCCGTAGTTGCAGGTCATTGTTTGACAGCGCTTTAATCAGAATATCCCCATACTCAGCCGCAATTTCAGTCTCCGCCGAAAGCTGATACATTGCGCGTGCGGCTGCATATTTTATCCTCGGAATTGGATAATCTAAAAAAGGCAAAATATGAGGAATCGATTCTACTGCACCTAAAGTTCCTAAAGCTTCAAGAATAGAATCAAAAGGTTGCTCAGTTTCTGCCCCTGAAATTGTGGATGTAGTCGAATTGCTAAGCATCTCCACTAATTTGAGAACACAAGCTAAATCTCCCAGCATTTCCAACGATTGCGCCGCCGCTTCTCGTACATAAAAATCGTCACAATCTAAGGATTTGATTAAGGCAGGTACTGCACTGCGATCGTTAAGTTTTCCTAAGGCTCTAGCGGCATTGCGTCGCAATGGATAGCCCCCCGCCTCAGTGCGATCGGCTTCATCATCAAGAGCCTCGATTAAGAGGGCGATCGCTCTCGCATCTTTCACACGAAACCGACCTAACCACCATGCTGCATAGATTCGCAGTCCCAAATCTTCACATTGCAAATTAATGAGCGCCTGTTCTAAGGTCAACTGATTATCATCTGGAAGTTCGGGTTCACTCATGGCTTTATCATCAATTTTTCTCTATAGCATTTTACACTCAAATAAAACCAATAAGAGAATAGCGGCGCAAAGCGCCGCTATTCTCCTATTTTTGAAAGCGCCGCCTTTAAAAATATTTCTGGGTTTCAAGTAAGGGGCTTGCGAGAAAATAAAATACCAATCCAGATTTTCCAGAATCGATGGGGCGGCTTCGCCGCCCCATCGATTCTGGTTTTATATTTGGTACTTTATATAAGTCACAAGTCCCTAAGTGCAAAGCGTTGTAAGACCCTTAACAAAAAAAGCACCCCTTGCGAGGTGCTTTTTTTGTTAATCTGAAGAGTTTACTTCAAGATAAAACTAGATCAATGCATTGATAGCATAATCGAGGTAAGAATTTGCTTCGGAAGCAGCGTCACCGCTCAAACCGTGGTTAGCCTTGATGAACTTCAAAGCTTCAACGTACCAGCTAGGAGACAATTCAAAAGTACGGTTGATTTCAGCCAAGCCGCTGATGAGGTAGTCATCAAGAGGACCTGTTCCACCAACAACCAACGAATAGGTTACGATGCGTAGGTAGTAGCCAATGTCTCTGGCGCACTTGTCCTTGCCAGTTTGGCTAGAAGCATAGTTAGAACCAGGAGTATTGGTGGTGTAGGGGAACTTTTGGTAAACAGCATTAGCTGCACCAGCAACCAATGAATCAGCCTTTTCGGTTAGAGCCTTAGCAGCAGCCAAACCAGAAGCTGCTTGACGGAAACGACCGAAAGCAACTTGCAATTCGCTGGAGCTGAGGAAACGACCTTGAGAATCTGCTGTAGCTAGGGCTTCGGTTAAAGGGGTTTTTGACATGACTTACAATATCTCCAAATAAATTTTTTAAACAATCAAAAGACGCAAACTAAGCAACTGCTGCTGCTGCTCTGTCGAAGTAGCTACCGAGTTCAGCAATCAAGCTGCTGCAATCACCACGGGTAATGCCATTAGGATCGTTAGCGATTGCGATCGCTGCATCCTTCATCTTTTGAACACCAACTGCAACGGAAGCACCAGGAGTACCAAGAGCCAAATAGGTTTCTCTCAAACCATTCAAGCAACGGTCATCCAAGATGCTGGAGTCGCCAGCGAATAGTGCGTAGGTTACATAGCGCAAGATAATTTCCATATCGCGCAAGCAAGCAGCCATACGACGGTTGGTGTAAGCATTTCCACCAGGAGTGATCAATGCAGGTTGCTCAGCAAACAAAGCACGAGCAGCACTAGCAACGATTGTAGAAGAGCTACCAGTGATGCGGTTTACGGTGTCAATACGCTTGTTACCATCAGCAACGAGTGCATTCAAAGCATCAAGCTGAGAAGAGGTGAGGTATGCGCCGCGTGAGTCAGCTTGGGATACTACCTTGGCAAATGCATCTAATGTCATGTTACGTTTATCTCCAAATATGTTTAATTGTCTTTATTAAAGACTGAGATAGGCAGAGCCAATCAATTTTTCTAAATTCAGGCAAATTCTGAAATTCAATTAATTCTTAAGTTAATTTAAAAAACAGAAGGAGCCAGAAAAAGTTTTTATTTTAATTTAAATAGTTGGCTGACTTAAACTAACTTGCTAAAGATGTGACTTTTGCTCGCTTCGTTTAGCTCTCATTTCCAACTTCTATGTTTATACTATGTCGTTGGATCGTTTTTCATTACAGATTGTCACAATTTATAACGGCTTGTTTCGAGATTAGGCTTTTTAGGATGATCTGAGACTTTCATGGCAGCTACTTAAAAAGATAAAAGCATTGCTGGGAGAGCTTTTGAAGACTTTTGAAAATATTAAGAAAATTAAATATAATTTTTTTATGTCTCCAATTCTAAAGGGACTGGTAAGCCAGATTCAATTAGAACCAACACCAAAATATGAGTGGTGGCACAAAGCGCCGCTACTCATATTTTGGTGTTGGTTTTGGCTAACCATTCACATTGCCATAGATTACATTGCTATAGAATTGTGTTTTCCCAGTAAAGGTCTGTATGGGTATGAATAAGCCTAAGCGCGTTGGAATTTTGACAAGTGGTGGAGATTGTGGCGGTTTGAACGCTGTGATTCGAGCAGTGGTACGTCGCGCCCGTGACTATGATATGGAAATTTATGGAATTAAGGGCGCAACCCAAGGATTGATGAATCGTCCAGTAGAAGCAGAACTGCTGGATATAAAAAAGGTGTCAGGGATATTACGCTATGGCGGCACGATTTTGGGAACGGTGAATAAAGGAAATCCCTTTGCATACCCGATGCCTGATGGATCAATTTGCGATCGCTCTGAAGAGGTAATTGAGGGATATCACAAGCTGGGACTGGATGCGCTGATCGGTATTGGTGGTGACGGTAGCTTGGCGATTCTTCGCCGCCTAGCTCAGCAGGGTAATATGAATTTGGTGGCAGTTCCGAAAACCATTGACAACGATCTGGGGACAACGGAGAACTCGATTGGCTTTAATACGGCGGTGAGTGTGGCGGTTGAGGCTCTCGATCGCCTGACCTATACTGCTATTAGTCATAGTCGCGTCATGATTTTGGAGGTAATGGGACGCGATGCAGGACATATTGCGGTGAGTTCAGGGATTGCGGGGGGCGCTCATGTGGTATTGATTCCAGAGATTCCCTATAGCCTTGATGAAGTTTGCGATCGCCTGATGAATAGAGCCTTACGCGGCTTTAACTTTAGTACGATGGTCGTGGCGGAAGCGGTCAAAACGCCTGCGGGTGAGTCAGTCAAATATACGAATAGCCTTGGGCAGAGTCTCTATGGCGGTATTGGTCAATATCTCGGCGATCAGATTAGTACCCGTACAGGCATGGAAAGCCGTGTCACCATTTTGGGTCATGTGCAGAGGGGTAGTACTCCCTCGCCGCTCGATCGCATTTTAGGAGCGGCCTTTGGGGTGGCGGCGGTGGATTTGATTGCGGAGAAACAATATGATCGCATGGTGGCCTGGGTCAATCGTGAAGTGATCAATGTGCCGATCGCTGAAGCGATCGCCAAATATAGTGCTGTTGATATTCACGGTACGTTAGTGCGTACCGCGATCGGGCTAGGAACCTATGTGGGCGAAGTGGGCAAAATGGGCAAAATGGGCGAAATGGGCGAAGTGGGCAAAATGGGCGAAATTGAGTAACATTGCAATCTGTGGCGCACGCGCAGCGTGCGCCACAGGGTATATTTAAGGAGTTTGTCGCGTAAATATGCCCTATGTCTAGTCGCCTTAAAGCCCTGTTCTATTACATTACGGCGCGTTTACTGCTTGCGCCAATTATGCTGTGGGCGATCGCCACGGTCGTGTTTCTGCTGATGCGGGCTACCCCCGGCGATCCCATTGACGCGATTTTAGGTCCTCGCGCCCCTGAAGCGGTAAAAATCGAATTAAGGGAAAGGGTGGGGCTGACGGGATCTTTACTATCGCAATATTTGCGCTATATGTATGACCTGTGCCACTTTAGTGACGGCAAGCTTCAATTTAGCTTAGGTAAAGCGATTAGCAACGGTGATTCGGTTTGGAAGATTATTAAAAACTATTTCCCTGCCACGGCAGAATTGGCAATTTATGCTCTATTTGTTGCCCTAGTGGTGGGCTTGACTGTGGGCATAGTTGCGGCTCTGAATCCCAATTCTAAATGGGATGTGGGCGGTCGGTTATTTGGGATTATTACCTACTCCTTGCCACTGTTTTGGGTGGGGATGATCTTGCAACTAGTTTTTTCGGTGCAGTTAGGATGGTTGCCCATTGGGACAAGATTTCCTGCCAGTGCCGCGCCGCCTGTTCAGGTGTTGGGACTATATACAATTGATGCGCTGTTAAAGTCAGACTGGAAAGGTTTTTGGACAAGTGTTCAATATTTGGTTTTGCCTGCCGCAAGTTTAGGAATTGTGATTAGTGGTATTTTTGAGCGCATTGTGCGCGTAAATTTGCGACAAACGTTGCTGTCTGACTATGTGGAAGCAGCTAGGGCGAGAGGCATTAAACCAAGGGCGATTTTGTTTAACCATGCCCTAAAAAATGCGATGATTCCTGTCGTCACAATTTTAGGATTGACCCTCGCTTCGATGTTAGGTGGTGCAGTATTAACTGAAGTAACTTTTTCTTGGCCTGGACTTGCCAACCGCTTGTTTGAGGCGATCGTAGGGCGTGATTATCCAGTGGTACAGGGAGTTGTGGTGTTTTTTGCCGTTATTGTGACGATCGCCAGTATTCTCGTCGATATCGTGAATGCGTGGATTGATCCAAGGATTCGCTATTAACTTATGGGTGGGTTGTATGTAGCGCGGCACATTACTACTTCACTACTTCTTTTGATATAGTCAACCCATGACGGATCATCAGAAACCAATGCGATCGCCTTTTTCTAAAATATCTCTCCAATGGGTAATGATCTTGCCGTTCGTGGTGCAGACTGTCGGCATTGTGGGATTGGTGGGTTATTTGTCCTATCAAAGTGGACAGCAAGCTGTGGAAAATCTTGCTAATCAATTAATGGGGCAGATTGGCGATCGCACAAAACAGAATCTCGACCATTATTTGGTAGCCCCAAAGATTGTTGTTCAGAGCAATGCCATCTTGCTCAAACAAAATCGCTTAGATGGATATAAGTTGGATGAAGTGCAGCAGCAATTTGTGCATCAAATGTCCATCTTTTCGGAACTTAGTGCGATTGGAATTGCCAATCAAAATAGTGATTTTTTATCGGTTGAACGACCTCTATCAGAGAGTTTAACCATTCGTAAGCGCGATGTTACTTCAAACGATCGCAATTTCTATCGTTATCTTGGCGATCGCAATGGACAGAACTTGAGGCTTCAGGAAACACGCAATAATTACAATCCTCACGACGATCCGCCGAGTAATCCTTGGTATAGAGCCGCCCAAAGAGATCCTGATGGCATCTGGAGAACAGGCGTTACCTTGTCACAGGGTGAGAATAAACCGATTTTATATGTGATGCGATTTTTGCCTTTTTACGATGCTAAAGGCACATTTCAAGGCGTGTTAAGTGCTGGTGTTTATTTGACTCGGATCGGCGACTTTTTGCACAGTCTAAGCATCGGGAATAATGGGCAGATGTTTGTGATGGAGCGCAATGGTTTTTTGGTGGCAACTTCCACTGGTGAAATTCCCTTTGATAGCACCGATCGCAAAAGCCTTCCGCAAAATGTGACGACATGGAATCGACGCTTGCCTGCCCTTCAGAGCCAAAATCCTTTAACCGCCGCCACCGCCCAACTTTTAGCCAAACAATCCTTTGACCTCACGCAAATCGACCAGCCGCAAAGGTTGCAACTTTGGGTAAATGATACTCAATATTTTGTGCAGGTGACACCGCTTAATAGAGAACTTAACTGGTTAATGGTGGTGGTATTGCCTGCTAAGCAATTTATGGGTGAGATTCAAACCAATCTGAATCGCACATTGCTGTTATGCGGACTAGCGCTGTTGGTTTCGGTAATGTCTGGTGTTTGGACATCTCGCAGGATTACGCGATCGCTACGTCGTCTCACCAAGGCGACTCAATCCTTTGCTAAGGAAGACTTCGATGCACAGTTTCCCCATACTCATATTGTCGAAGTGCAAGCCTTGACCGCAGGATTTGAGAAAATGGTGATGCAATTGCAAGGGGCGGCGCAACTGCGATCGCGTTATCAGCATGATTTAGAGCGACAGGTCGCGGAAAAAACGGCGGCTCTCATTGAAGCTCAACGGATTGCGCGGGTGGGTAGTTGGGAACTGGATGTGACGACTGGGGAAATTACTTGGTCAGTGCAACTCTTTCGCATTTTTGGCATTGATCCCAATACCAAAATACCAAAATATCCCAATGTATTTGATCAGATTATGCCTGAAGATCGGGATAAATTGCGTAATGCCGTAGAGAGTGCGATCGCCGATGGTACAGCCTATAACGTGGAATATGGCAACTTCCGTGCTGATCATTCCATCTTTTACATACTTAGTCATGGTGAAGCCGTATTCGATGAACAGGGAAAAGTAATTAAATTGCGTGGTACAGATCAGGATATTAGCGATCGCAAAGAATTGGAATTTGCTTTACGGATTTCAGAAAATAAGCTCAATGATATTTTAAACAGTGCCACAGCCGCAATTACTAGACTGCTTTTACAGCCAGATGGGAATTGGAAAATTGATTATGTTTCTAATGGTTGCGAGATTATCTGTGGCTATACTTCCGCAGAATTAATTGCCGATCAATCTCTATGGATTAGTCTCATTAATCCTGAAGATTGGCAACCAATAGAAGCACAGGTATATGCAGATATTTTTGCTGAACGCTCAGGCATATATACTTATCGCATTCTCCATAAAAATGGGACTTGGCGTTGGATTTCTCAAACCAATCATTCATATTGGGATGTAACTCAAAATGCTTGGGCGGTGACGATTATTTCTACTGATATTAGCGATCGCAAACAGAACGAATTAGCATTGGCGGAGGCAAAGGAAGCCGCAGAAGCTGCCACTAAAGCTAAAAGTGCATTTTTAGCAAATATGAGTCATGAAATTCGCACACCGATGAATGGAGTGATTGGCATGACGCAACTGCTAGAAACAACGCCTCTTAATGAAGAACAAGCAGACTTTGTGAAGACAATTAAAGATAGTAGTGACGCGCTTTTAATTGTAATTAATGATATTCTCGATTTCTCGAAAATTGAATCAGGAATGTTGGAAATAGAAGCAAGTGCTTTTAATTTGGAAGAGGTGGTAATTTCTGTTTGTAAATTATTAGAAAGTCAAGCGATCGCCAAACAAATTCAACTTCAATACACCATCGATCCTCACATTCCGACCGTGGTAATTGGCGATCGCGCCCGTCTACGCCAGATTTTATTAAATCTTGTCGGTAATGCCGTGAAATTTACGCAACAGGGGCAAATCTCGATTAATGTCAATGGAACACCTATTATCTCCAGATCCTTGAGCAAATCTGACGGGAGCGACCTAGACGCATATCAACTACAATTTGCGATCGCGGATACAGGTATTGGCATCCAAGGCGATCGGCTTCAGCAATTATTCCAACCCTTCACCCAAGCCGATGCTTCCATTAGCCGTAAATATGGCGGCACGGGACTTGGTTTAGCAATTAGTAAGCGCCTTGTGGAATTGATGGGCGGCAGGATTTGGGTGGAAAGTTTCGGTCAAGTTGGGGGAACACCAACTGGAGACTGGCAGCCAAACCAAAAAACTCAAGGCTCAACCTTCTATTTTGCGATCGCTGTATCGATAGATTCAGATATTGATCAAGAACCATTAAACAGAAAAATCAATAAAGTTCCCTTTGACGACACAACCGCCCAGAAATTCCCGTTACGGATTTTGATAGTAGAAGATAATCAGGTTAATCAAATCATAGCCAAGAGGTTGCTGTCGAGACTTGGATATGATGTGGATCTAGCTAAGAATGGTTTAGAAGCTTTGGCAGCAGTGCAGAAGCAACTTTATGATTTGATATTTATGGATGTGCAAATGCCAGAAATGGATGGTTTGACTGCCACAAGGTTGATTCGTGAGTTAGTTCGTGAAAAATGTCATGATTCGATCCATGATTCGATCCATCAAGTAAAAATTGTTGCGATGACTGCGAACGCTCTCCCCGAAGATCGTCAAGCCTGTTTAGACGCAGGCATGGATAATTACATCAGTAAACCGATTGATATACAAGAAATTATTAGGATTGTAAGTAGTATTTTATGAAAATCAAACCTGTTTTTGTAGGAATTGCTGTACTTGGAGCTTTGTTGCTGTTTTTGAGCTTGAGTACGATCGCGAAGGTGGTTGCGGCAAATCCTCGCGACCTGTTGCGGGGTGTAAAAACTCAGCCTGAAGCAGTGCAACTATTGCCAAAAAGATCTCCTGCTTTTATTTCATTTTTGGTAAAGCCTGAAAAGTTAGGATTATTTGCTCAGTTGGCATCAAAACCCAGCGATCGCGGCGATGTCCGCCATGAATTGGCAACCCTCAAGCAGCAATTACAACAAAACTGGTTATTAAACTATGAACGCGATATTCAGCCTTGGCTCGATCGCGAAATTACCTTAGCTGTCAGCGATGCGGATCTTGATCATCAGGCTGATAACGGTTTACAAGCAGGTTATTTATTAGCATTTGTGGCTAAGGATGCAGAACTTGCCAAAACAACTATTGATGCTTTTTGGCAAAGATTGGCGGTCAATGGCTCAGATTTGGGCTTTGAGCAATATCAGGGATACTCGATTTTAAGTACAGGTTTTAGCAATAACAAACCCGCGATCGCGGGGACAACCTTGGGCAAGTTCGTATTATTTGCCAATGATGCAAGGGTGTTACACCAAGCGATCGATGATTTAAACTCGCCGAGTTTAGCTTTGACCAGTCTTGATAATTATGGCGATCGCCTCAAGCAACTAGATCAAGGCAAAGTTAGCATCGCCTATATGAATTTAGCGGAACTAGATGCTGATTTACCGAAAACGAGCTTGTTATTTAGTCTGAGTTTTGACAAGTTAGGGATTCGAGCAAAGACTCTCTGGAATGCGCCCCAGAGTTCTCCAGCATTAGAACCTGCGCTAGAAAACATTAGTTCTATTAATTCTATTAATTCTATTAATTCTATTAATTTTAAAACTACTACAAAATCTAATCTCAATATTGCCACAGCCATTCCTTCAGGAAGCTCAGTTTTTATTGGCAAAAATCTTGGCGAAACATTAACAGGATTACAAGCTCATCTTTCTCCTGCATGGCAAAAAATTATTGATCAAGCGATCGCCCCAATTTCGTTGCATAGCAATACTTTTGCATGGGCGCAGGATGACTATGCGATCGCCCTTTTGCCAAGTCAAAATAGCTCAAAAAATCTAAATAACAATAATAATAGTGAGAGAGATTGGTTAATTGTTGCCAAGGTGAACGATCGCCAAACTTCAGAAACAGCGATCGTCGCTTTAGATGACCTCGCCAGAACTAAACTCACTGTCGGCGAAATCGACCTCAATTCGCAACCTGTAACGGTTTGGGCAAACCTAAGTGCCGACCTCAATAAATCTGCATCTAGCCCAAATTTGGGCGTATCAGGAAAGGTTTTTGCAGCCCATACTCAAACTGCTAATTATATTTATTTATCCAATTCATTAACAGCATTAGAATCAACTTTAGCCCTCAAAAATAATCAGGCGATCGCAAATTCTAAGAGCTTCAAAACTGTCTCTGCAAAATTACCACGCGATCGGCAATCTTACGGATATGTCGATCAAAGCTCTGATTTAAAATGGTTACAAGAAAATCTATTAAATATTGCAAGCAATGAAATCTCACAAAAGATCAGCAATTCATCGCTTGCGTCAATCCTGAGTCATGTGAAAATGATCGGCTTTGCCAATACTGGTAGCAGGGGAAATATTGAGAATGATGAAATTTTCTTAACTCTCAAGTAATTTGCTCAACAGTCTGGGTAAACTAAAAAAGTAGAAAAGTAGAAAAGTAGAAAAGTTTTAGCTTACCCAGACCACATTTCCTCCAAACCCCAATCAATTCGGCAGTCTGCCTATTTAACGCAGGCTGTTCATCTATGGCAGCCAGTCCACAGTTTCAGCGATCGCATATATTTAACATCCCTCTGCGATGGTTGATGTTATTACCATTTGTGGTGCAAATTGTGGGGACGGTGTTCCTGCTGAGTTCTCTGCCTAATTATTACTGGATAATTTGCATTTGTGGAATGATGCTGATTTTATCAATAGCTTTTGCAGTTTTAGCAACCCATTGGATTAGTCAGGCGATTAAATATACTGGAGAAGCATTACGGCAAAATGAAGCATTATTAAAATCTTTTTTAGATAATGCACCAACACCAATTTCTATCAAGGATTTAGAAGGAACCTATTTATCAATCAATAAAGAATTTGCTTATTGGATGCAAAGACCTGAGGAAGAAATTTTAGGTAAAAAAGATCAGGATTTTTTCCCTGATGAAGTTATTCAAAGATTGCGAAATATGGAAAAACAGGTGATTTTTGAGGAGATTTCTCTTAGTTTTGAACAAGCCGTACTGCTGCCCGATGGCTTACATACCTTCATCATCACCAAGTTCCCAATCATTGATGAGCAGAATAAAGTTCAGAGGTTAGGAGGGATTTATCTAAACATTAGCGATCGCAAGCGTGCTGAAGCCGTCATGCAAGCCAGTGAAGCGAGGTTTCAAAAAATTACACTTACTTCTCCTGAAGCCCTATATATTCTTGTTCGCCACACCGATGGAAGTACATATTTTGAATATGCCAGCGCCGCCGCCGAAGATTTACTAGGCGTGAGTATTGAGTATTTACAGCACAGTCCTAATCTCCGTTATGAGCTATTCCATCCCGATGATCTAACAGGCTATGAACAAGCAATGGTAAAGAGTTTCCAAACCATGCAACCGTTTTACCATGAATGGCGGATTACCACTCCGAAAGGACAAACAAAATGGATTAGTTCCAATGCCATTCCTGAGCGCCGAGAGAATGGTGATGTTGCTTGGTATGGCTTTGCCATTGATATTAGCGATCGCAAACAAGCAGATCTAGCCCTTGCACAAACAGAAGCAGAAGTAAGGCGAGTTAATCTGGAATTACAAAAATTAGTCAATCTTGACGGCTTGACTCAAATCGCTAATCGTCGTTGTTTTAATGATCGAATTGTTCTCGAATGGAACCGACTCCATCGTGAGCAGGAACCCTTATCTTTACTGATGTTTGATGTTGACTATTTCAAACGCTATAACGATTTTTATGGACATCAACTAGGTGATGAATGTCTGATTAAAATCGCCCAAGCAGTTGATAAATTAATGTGTCGCCCTGCCGATCTCGTTGCTCGCTATGGAGGTGAAGAGTTTATTGTGATTTTGCCGAATACTAATACTAAAGGAGCGATCGCAGTGGCAGAAAGGATTCACACAGCCATTAAAGAACTCCAAATTCCCCACCAAGATTCCAACGCCAGTGATATTGTCACTGTCAGTCTGGGGATTGTTTGCGATATACCTAAACTTGAAATCTCTCCCCATGTAATGATCAATCAAGCCGATCAAGCACTATATTCTGCAAAACAGCAGGGACGGAATCGGTCAATTCTATTTACTGACTGATGTTACGTGGAAGTTCTCAAGACCCTCACCCCTAGCCCCTCTCCCAAAAGGGGAGAGGGGAACAAGAAATTAGTCTTACTCCCCCTCTCCCTTAATGGGAGAGGGGGCTGGGGGGTGAGGGCGATATTCGTTCCACGTAACATCAGTTACTGAATAGTGGAGAAGCACTACTCCTCGCTTAGTTATTGGGGACTAACGACAGTTATAATGGCAATGCAGATAGGTTTCTTTAGTTGGTTTTGATGAAAGGTTCACAAAAGCGATCATTATTTTTACATATTCCTTTGAGAAATATCCCTTTACGATGGGTCTTGGTCGTACCATTTGTGATTCAAATTATTGCTGCCGTAGGAGTTCTAGGATATCTATCCTATTTGCCTGAATCTGATTTTATAACAGCGATTCACCATAATCGTAACCAAACTATCTTTTTAATTGTGATCACTCTATTCATTGCCAACATTATGGGGGCGATCATTACTAATTGGATTGTTGAGCCAATTGAGCAAATAGGCTTGGCGAGTAAAGCCATAGCTGAAGCGAAATGGATAGATAATCTCGCTGACGATGGCGCTATTTCTGAAATTAATTCCTTATCGGTTTCCTTCAATCAAATGGCTGAGCAGTTGCGAAAGGCATTAGATAAACAAGCAGTAGAGCTAAAGGACAAAGCCTATTGGTTAAATACGATCATCGAAGCTGTGCCTGATACAATTTTTATGAAAGATGGAAATGGCAAATATTTAATCATTAATCGTCCTGGTTTGGAATTATTTGATTTGATGGATATTGACTACATAGGCAAAACCGATCTGGAATTAGCTGAATTAAGTGAATTCTATAGAGAGGAACTGCTGTACTGTGCTGCTACCGATGAAGCTGTTTGGCAACAGAATAATATTAGTTATGGGGAAGAATATATTCGTAAACCTGATGGCAAGATTTGCATTATGGACGTGGTGAAAGTACCACTTTTTAATGAAGATGGTAGTCGGAAAGGATTGGTAGTGATTGGTCGAGATATTAGCGATCGCAAGCAAGCAGAAATAGCCCTCCAACTTAGTGAATCTCGATTTAGAGCGATCGCGGACGCTTCTCCATCGGCAATTTATATCTTGCTTACTAGGGCAGATGACTCCGTTAAATTTGAGTACATGAGTGCAATATTTGAAGAAATTCATGAGATCAAAATTGAGGAACTACTGAATGATGTATCTATTTATCGCAATCAAATTCATCTTCAAGATCGTGCTGATTATTACGCAAGTTATGACTATAGTAAAACAACCTTACAACCATTTCAGCATGAGTGGCGAATTATCACGCCGTCGGGCAAGCTGAAATGGTTACAAGCTAACTCGCGCCCATTGCTACGCGAAAATGGTGATATTGCTTGGCATGGCGTGCTTATGGAAGTTACGGCTCGCAAACAAACAGAAATAGCTTTGGCTGAAGCCAAGGAAGCCGCAGAAGCTGCAACTAAAGCTAAAAGTGCTTTTTTGGCAAATATGAGCCATGAAATTCGGACACCGATGAATGGGGTGTTGGGCATGGCGCAGCTTCTCGAAACTACGGAACTTACCGAAGAACAAGCAGATTTTGTAAAAACGATTAAAGACAGTGGTGAAGCTCTTTTAGTTGTAATTAATGACATTCTCGACTTTTCTAAAATCGAGTCAGGTCAGTTAGCGATCGAAGCACAATCTTTCAATTTGACAGAAGTTGTGAGCGCAGTTTATCGGCTATTGCAACCTCAAGCAGTGGAGAAGCAAATTAACCTCAAATATGAGATTGCTCCAGATATTCCTAAAATCGTGATTGGTGATTCTATCCGCTTACGCCAAATTCTCTTAAATTTAGTTGGTAATGCCGTTAAATTTACTCAATATGGAGAGGTCTATCTATCTGTTACTGGTCAAGCTTCGCCCGAATTTAATAAAGCTGACTCAAATCAATATCAACTAATTTTGACGATCGCCGATACAGGTATTGGCATCAAAAGCGATCGCCTTAAACAGCTATTTCAACCATTTACGCAGGCGGATGATTCTATTAGTCGCAAATATGGCGGTACTGGCTTAGGACTAGCGATCAGTAAACGTCTTGTTGAACTGATGGGCGGCACAATTTGGGTGGAGAGTTTTGGGCAAATTGGTGGCAAGTCTCCCTTGGGATGGGAATCTAAATTTGAGACTCAAGGTTCAAGATTTAGCTTTATGATTGCAGTCCTGATCCCTGAAACTCTTCCTGAGGCGATCGCGCCATTACAATCATCGTCGGCAAAAGAGGGTTTAATCGATCGCAGGATCGCCGAAAAATTCCCTTTCAACATTCTGCTAGTTGAAGATAATCAAGTTAATCAAATAATCGCCAACTTAATGCTCAAAAAACTTGGCTATCAGATCCATATTGTCAACAATGGTTTAGAAGCTTTACAAGCCTTGAAAGAGCAGGCATACAACTTGATCTTCATGGATATCCAAATGCCTATAATGGATGGTTTGACTGCGACTAAGCTAATTCGGGAGATTTATGCAGAAGCTCCTATCAAAATTGTGGCGGTGACGGCTAATGTGATGGATGGCGATCGGCAAGCTTGTTTGGATGTGGGTATGGATGACTACATCGGTAAACCCATCACGATTCAAGATGTGATTCGGGTGATTACGGCTTAAGAAACCATTTAAGAATTACTTTCTACGGTCAAAAGCTCTAATAGATCCCCCCTCAATCCTCCTCAATCCCCCTTAAAAAGCTACCATATACACACAAGTCTCTGCATCTACGTTTCAGGGTTTAGATCCCCCCAGCCCCCCTTTTTAAGGGGGGAGAATAAATTAAATTTTCTTCTTCCCCCTTTTTACAGCAAAACTCGATCAAACCCGCCACAAGAAGGGTCGCAGGGCGAAGCCCCGCAACGGGTTTTATATTTTAATTTGTGGCGGGTTTGAAAACAAATTGCTGTAAGGGGGATTGAGGGGGATCATTAGTAACTCGCGCTATAGCTGACAACTTGTGTGTACACCGTAGCTTAAAAAGGGGGAAGAATTTAATTCTCTCCCCTTTTTAATGAGGGCTGGGGGGGGATCTAGATAATTCTTAAATGGGGTTTCTAATAGAGGTGCGCCGCTTCGCGTTGCCACCCTATTTCTTGGTAAAATTATGTATCAAAATTTTCTGATGCTCTTATAACCCATGACAGTTTTAACTAATCCCCATGATGTCTACACCCTCGCTCAATGGTTAGCAGGCGATCATAGTAATTGGGAACAGGCGATCGAAAATCCACCATTTTTTGCCCATATCCGTGTGGGGATTCGCTCTTTGCCCAAGCCAATTACCGAAGATGGCGTATGGCTCTATCTAGAGCAAGCCTACGACTATGAGCTAAATCATCCTTATCGCACCGCCGTCCTGCATCTAACCTATGCCAACGATCGCATTGAAATCCTTAACTATCGCCTCAAAAATGCGGAAACCTTTTTTGGGGCTAGTCGCGATCGCGATCGGTTAACCGAAATTGATACCGAGGCGATCGAGCGAGTATGCGGCTGCACCCAATGGGTACATCGCGCCGACAATCTGACTTTTAAAGGCACTGTCGAATCAGGAAAAAATTGCCGCCTCACCCGCAAAGGCGTAGAAACCTATCTGACCATTGAATTTGAAGTTACTGAAAACAGATACAGCAGCCTCGATCGCGGCTATGACGTAGTAACCGATGAAAGGGTATGGGGTTCAGTCGCAGGGGCTTTTGAGTTTACCAAAAAAGATAGTTTTGACGGCGAAATCATCACCAGATTTCCATAGGATCTATTCCTTAGGTATAATAAGTTCCTGATTTAGTGTGAGCATTAAAGGTGTAATTTGAAAGTCCTCGTAGTTGGCAGTGGCGGTAGAGAACACGCCCTCGCTTGGAAACTGCTGCAATCTCCAAATATTGATCGAGTTTTTTGCATACCAGGAAATGGCGGTACGGCAACCATGTCTAACTGTCAAAATGTCTCTCTGAGTATCGATGACTTTGAAGGAATGTTGCGATTTGCCCAAGTGCAGGGTGTAGGTTTCACGATCGTTGGGCCAGAACTGCCCTTAGCACTTGGCATTGTTGATTATTTCCAAGCGGCAGGAGCATTGATTTTTGGCCCTACTAAAGAAGGGGCGCAAATTGAGGCAAGCAAGGCTTGGGCAAAGCAGCTTATGCAAGAAGCAAATATCCCGACGGCAGCTAGTGCTGCTTTCCAAAACCTTGAAGCTGCTCAAGCCTATGTGCGCCAACAGGGCGCACCGATCGTGATCAAAGCAGACGGTTTGGCAAGCGGGAAGGGTGTCACCGTCGCCATGGAGCTTGGTGAGGCGATCGCCGCCTTAGAGCGCATCTTTTCGGGACAATTTGGCTCTGCGGGTGAAACTGTGGTGATCGAAGAGTTTATGACGGGGCAAGAAGTATCTGTCCTCGCGGTTACTGATGGCAAAACCATTCGCCCCCTAGTTCCTGCTCAAGATCATAAACGCCTTGGTGATGGGGATACGGGACCCAATACAGGAGGAATGGGAGCCTATGCCCCTGCGCCGATCGCTACGCCTGAGTTGATGGCAAAAGTCCAAACTCAAGTTTTAGAACCTGCGATCGCGGCTTTGACTGCCAGAGGGATTGACTATCGCGGCTGTCTTTATGCAGGTTTGATGATCACGCCCGAAGGTGAACCCAAGGTGGTCGAATTTAATTGTCGATTTGGCGATCCTGAAACCCAGGCAGTATTGCCATTACTTGATGACAATCTGGATGATCTGCTCTTAGCTTGTGTCGAGGGTCGGCTGAAGAGTTTCGCCCCGATCAAATGGAAAGATCAATCCTCGGTCTGTGTAGTTACCGCCGCCGATGGTTATCCTGATAAGGTGGAAGTCGGACAGTTTGTCACGGGTATCGGCAAGGCCGAAGACATGGGCGCTTTTGTTTTTCAATCAGGGACAAAACTGAAGAACAATGCACTGGTGACAAATGGGGGGCGCATTTTAGGGGTAACGGCTTTAGGTGACGACATTGGCAAGGCGATCGCTAATGTTTATAGCGCCGTTGATTTTATCGCTTACGACGGCATCTATTACCGTAAGGATATTGCCAGCAAAGCTATTAAATAAATAAAAAAAAGCCGCGCAATGCGCGGCTTTTTTTATTTATAGAGTTGGGGCGCTTCGCGCCCCAACTCTATAAAAGCTACTATTTTAATCTGCCATGCTGAGATTGACAGTAATTGTTAATTTCAGAGAAGAATCTGTGCTAGATTCATGCATCTGCTGCAAATATTGATTAATAGCGCGATCGCCGATGGGTTCAGTCAAAAGCCTTGATAGTAACTGCAAAAGTTTAGCCGCCCCATTACTAATCTCTTGGCTAAAGGACTCTGTAGCGATCGGGAAGTTTGCAGGTACAGTTTGATGATTGATGTTAGTTGGGCTAACATTACTAGCAATATTACTAACCTGTAGCGCTCGATTGCTATAGCGGCGCAACACCACCTGCAAATTATTTTTAGTCACGCGATCGTCAAAGGCTTCTGATAGTAACTGCCACAATTTATACCCCACATCGCGAATATAAGCAGCATCATAGCCAGCTTTCTCAGCAATTTCTGAATAGGTCTTACCTTCCCAAGTTTGGCGAAAGATCGCCTCTTGGATCGTGCTAAGACTTTTATTTCCCAAAACGGAATCTACAATATTGAGTGCGTCATCAATAGTCATCGTTTTCCTCACAATCCACTAAATTATTATTACTAAGTTATTACTAAGTTATTACTAAGTTATTACTAAGTTATTATTAAGTTATTATTAAGTACATCGGCATAATTAAAAACCAGATCTAAAACCTGCGGCGCAGGCGCAGCCTGCGCCGCAGGTTTTAGGTTTTTATATTTAATTAAGCCTACATACTTACTAAGTTGTTATTACTAATTTGTTATGCTCTCTTGTTTTAGGTTGGAACTTCCTAACTAAATCTCCATCTAGTTAGATACATCACTAAACAAACTTACAGTTTGTACTCAACACATCAAAATACTATTGCCAACACATTTACTAAAACAAAGCTGAGCATTAATCAATCAGTTAATTTGAAGTTACTCAACACCCATCCGTTAAACTCATTAGAGTTTTTTAGATAACAAACTAGAAAGTCAAATAGAGAACTCAATGTTTTCTATGTTTTTAACTTAACACAGTTTATTTAAACTTGTTATGCAAGGTAATTGTATAGATGTAAACCTCAAAAACATCTATTAGCAAGGTTCTTGAGGTTTAACCATATTTTTTAACTAGCTCAAACTTGTTTTTAACGATAAAAAATCTGATGTTTCATGGCAACATTTAAGACATTAACAAACAAGTTCTTGGAACAGAAAAAGTCATGTCTTTTTTTCTAGCATTTTCTGACAATTCGCTCTAACTGTATTAAGACAAATCAAAAGCCAAATAGTGAGAGGCGGAGCGATGCGCCGCCTCTCACTATTTGGCTTTTATGCCCTCACAAGAGTGGCGATCGCCCTATAAACACAGGAAAATTTGGTGTAAAATCGTTTGCGTGAATGGCTGAATGGCTGTCAAAGTTAATGTTGTCAGAATTAATGTTGTCAGGGTTAATTTTAGCTAAATATCGGTATTAACGGAAAAAGGATATTGGCGAAGCAAACATTACAAGCAATTAGAAAAGACGCAACAATGTCAAACCAAATCTTCGTATTAGATACTAATCACAAACCGCTAACACCTTGCACAGCAGGAATGGCTCGATCATTACTCAAAGCTGGTAGGGCGGCTGTATTCCGTCAATTCCCCTTCACGATTATTTTAAAAAAAGAGGTAGCTGCTACACCAGAGCCAATCGAGATAAAAATTGATGCTGGCTCCAAGACAACGGGATTAGCTTTAGTTCAAGACGAAAAAGTTATCTTTGGTGCAGAACTTAGTCATCGTGGTCAAGCTATCAAAAATAATCTTGAATCGCGCCGATCTTTGAGACGTGGCAGACGTAACCGTAAAACCCGTTATCGTCAAGCCAGATTTGCTGTCCGTTCTACGGGTAGTTTCAATATCTCAGCATCAACATTGATTCAAGGTATCAGTCACAAGTATTGCAAAACTATTCATCGCAAGGATGGCTATAGCTATGGTTTCTAATATCTACTGGCGGTTGAAACCAACCTTCGCTTACCTCTCAGCGCTAAAGCGCGGAGTTTCTCGCGTATCGAGAGGTCTTTTATGACTAGTCCCAGTAACTGGATCACAGTTACCGAGTCAAATTTTCCTTGGGAGAAAGAAGCGCTTGAATATGTGCGGCAGCATTTTCCGACCTATGAACCCTATCGGGCTTGGTCGAATTTTGAGTTTGTTGCTAGTGATGGCAGTATTAACGAAGTCGATTTATTGGTGTTTACGCTCCAAGGTGTATTTTTAGTCGAAATTAAAAGCCGTCCAGGTAGATTGTCAGGGGACAGTGGGACTTGGTTTTGGGAAAATGATGGCAAGTCTCGCGCCTATGATAATCCGTTGATTTTGGCAAATAGCAAGGCTAAGAAATTGCGATCGCTGCTTGGTTCACAAAAAGCCTTTCGGGGTAAGTATAAATTGCCCTTTATCGAAGCCTTAGTTTTCTGCTCGGCAACCGATCTCAAATGTGACTTGAAGGACAATGCCCGACTGCGAATCTGTTTGCGCGATCGCGTAGCCACAGCGACTAAACCGATGCGATCGGGAATTATTTCGGCATTGCTGAAGCGGGATTGTCTGGGTTTAGATGAGCCTAGGGGGATACACGATCGCCCCACCAGTAAAGCCTTTGCCCTCGCGATGGAACAGGCGGGGATTCGCAAATCACAGCAACAACGGCGGGTTAGTGATTACCTGCTCAAAACACAGATTGGCGAAGGACAGGGCTATCAGGACTGGCAGGCAGATCATGTGAGCTTGCCGAACTCTATAAAAAGGGTGCGGTTGTATCTCGTGCATAGTAACTGGACAGATGCTGAGAAAAAGATCGTCGAACGGGCGGCTCTAAGGGAATTTCAGATACTGGAATCTTTGCAGCACCCAGGGATTTTACGCACCTATGGCTATACGGAGCATCAACTGGGATCGGCGATTGTTTTTGATCATGATCCTGACTCAATGCGGTTAGATCTTTATTTGCTGCAACATAAAGATATTTTGAGCGTAGATATGCGTCTGGAGCTACTGCGCCAAATTACAGAGGCGATCGCCTATGCCCATCAAAAACGGGTAGTGCATCGCGCTCTTTGCCCCCAGAGTATTTTGGTGGTGGAGCTATCGCGGCAAAGGCGACAGATTAAGATTTTGAATTGGCAGGTGGGCTATCGTGAAGATTCTTCGACTACGGGGGGAACAACCGCGATCGCGGCGACTAGTCATGTGTCGGTGTTGGTGGATGATGCGAGTAAGGCTTATCTAGCACCTGAAGCGCTGTCTAACATTAGTGAAGGCGAACATCTCGATATATTTTCCTTGGGCGCGATCGCCTATCATTTATTTTCGGGTCAGCCGCCTGCTAGTGATGGGGTGGAACTTAGCAATAAGCTGAGAGCCACGAAAGGACTGCAAATCAGTGGCGTAATTGATGGGGTGGGGAAGGAATTGCAGGAATTAATTCAGTTAAGTACCCATCCTGATGTGAGTTTACGGATTGGCTCGACGACGGAATTTTTAGAGCGTTTGGAATTGGTGGAAGATGAACTAACCGCTCCATCGGAAATGGAAATTCTTGTGGAAGATCCTAATTTGGCACAGAAGGGCGATATTTTGGCTGGAAGGTTTGAAGTGCTGCACCGTTTGGGGCAGGGTGGTTCAGCGATCGCGTTTTTGGTGCAGCGCGATGGTCAAGAATATGTGATCAAAGTTGCCAACGATCCTGAGTATAACGATCGCCTACGCGGTGAAGCCGAAATTTTACAAAGACTGCGCCACGAATCGATTGTCGAGTTTCGCGGTCTAGAAATGGTTGGCGATCGCGTGGCATTTTTGATGAATCCAGTCTATGTGGATAAAAAATCTGACAAAAGAAGTGAGAAAAAAATCGAAACCCTAGGGCAGAGACTCCGCCGTGAAGGTCAATTACATTTGGAACTGTTGGGTCGGTTTGGGGAAGATTTACTCAATGCGGTGCGCTATTTGGAAGATCAAAAAGTCTATCATCGTGATATTAAACCCGATAATATTACCGTGGGGCAGGTGGGGAGAGGCGATCGCCTCCATGCAGTTTTATTTGACTTTTCCTTGTCCAAAGCACCACTTGAGCAAATTCAAGCTGGTACGATAGGTTATCTCGATCCACTGCTGCCGCTCCGCAATCCACCCATTTGGGATAGCTATGCAGAGCGCTATGCGATCGCCATTACGCTCTATGAACTAGCCACAGGTACAATTCCTAAATGGGGGGATGGGATTAGCAATCCTTCCTTTTTGGAATGCGAAATTACGATTGATGCGGAGTTGTTTGACTTGGCTTTGCGCGATAGTTTGCCAGAGTTCTTTGCCAAAGCACTGCGCCGTGATATTACCGATCGCTTTGACAATGCCGAGCAAATGCTACGCGAATGGCAAGAATGCTTTGCCGCGATCGAACCATCGGGCGCAACCCTCACCGAAGAAGAGCGACTTAATCTTCAGGAACAACTGGCGATCGCCACAGGGGATACGCCGATCACGGAACTCGGTCTAGACGCAAGAGCCTTGCAAGTTCTTGATCGCAATAATATCCTCTTGGTTAAGGACTTATTATCAGTACAGAATGCTTGGCTGATCAGTCTGCGTGGGGTTGGCAGTAAAACCAAGCGCGAGATTGCGGATGTCGTCAAACAGTTACGCGATAAAGAGCTTGCCGAAGCGGAAGTTCATGAATTGCGATCGCAGAATGTTGCTGACCCTAGCAAGCTGAGTATCGATACATTGGTGCAACGCATCAGCCGCGCCAGTGGCAAAGGTTCACCCAAAACTAAAAGCCGTTGGGTGAAGGATGCGGCAATTGTGAGATTGCGGGGTGATGTCGCAGAAATTTTAGCCAATGTGGGGCTGGTGATGTCCTTAGATGAGGCGGCGGCAGCCATCTTGGTGGCGCGAGGTTCCTATTACGATGAGCCGCAGCGTACTAAATATGCGATCGCCATTTTGCAAATTGTTTTAGAAGTAGAAGCGGCGATGGCAAAACCACGCTTTCGGCTCTACGACAACCACGAAAATTTGCGATCGCCTATGATTGCCGCTAATCAGGAAGCATTGAACTATGCGATCGCCATTGGTCAAGTTGCTGATCGCCTAGCCGAAAGCGATCCTCTATTACCACCACTGCGAGCAGTTTCCCAATTACGCACGATCGCCGCACCGATGGCGGAAGCGCTGACAGACAAACGCCTGATGCAACTAGCGACCGTTGCTTCACAACAGGCGGCGCTATCTAGTCGCCAAGAGTTTTATCCACGCGGTATGGATGCAGGAAGGGCTTTAAAGCTGTCGCAAGGTGCGCTATTGGGAGTGCCAACTTTAGCCATTGCCGAGATTTGCGATCGCCTTGATAGTCGATATCCTGAAGCTGCCAATATTCCCGATCGCCCTGAATTAGATCAATTACTGGCGGCGGCAGGTTTGGATCTGATTTGGGATGCTAAGGGAGCCGATGGTTGGGGCTGTTATGTGAATCGGTTACTTAGTCCTTTTTTAAACTCATCTTCAATCAATTCTTTTTCGCGACAACCAACGGCAGTTGGTGCGCTGGGTGAAATCGATGAGGCGGCGGCGGATGCACGGTTGTTTGAAGAGAAGTTGCAACGCGGAATCAAGCAAGGATCTTTTTTGGTGATTTTAGTGCAGTCACGATATTACCAACAGGCGATCGCCGAAATCGCTAGTCGTTTGCCCATATTGCATCTGAGTTTTGAGGATTTATTGCTAAATGCGTTGCGAGAGGTGAGCGATCGCGCTAAGGTCGATTGGGAATTGGTGCTGGAAACTGATGCTAGACCCTATGAGGGGGATTGGGATAAGTTGCTGTTATTAGTCGATCGCGCCTTGATGCTGGTCAATGAGCAGTTAGCGGTGACTAACTGCACGGTTTTACTCAGTCATGTGGGAATGTTGGCAAGGTACGATCGCCTTAATTGGATAGAGCATTGGCGCGATCGGGTTGGTTCAGAAATTGCGGGTTTATGGTTGTTGATACCTAGCGATCGCCCATTTATTAACGGCAAGGCAATTCCTTTAATGAGTCCTTCTCAAAAAACAACCATGCCCAAAAGTTGGCTCGAAAATCGCCATCGGGCAGTTAATTAAAACCCTCAAAAAGTGAGTAGCGGCGCTCTGCGCCGCTACTCACTTTTTGAGGTTTAACTGATGTTACGTGGAATGCAGATGATGAATCTCCTACTGCTAGCGTGACAGGGCAAGCACGGGGGCATTGCCCCTACCTGAGAAATTCATGTTTTGTAGGGGCTGCGCCCCCGTGCCAGCCCCCAACCTTGAGGATCGTAGGAATTCCTTCCACGTAACATCCTGAGAAATTCATGTTTTGTAGGGGCTGCGCCCCCGTGCCAGCCCCCAACCTTGAGGATCGTAGGAATTCCTTCCACGTAACATCCTGAGAAATTCATGTTTTGTAGGGGCTGCGCCCCCGTGCCA
>Ga0316612_1000088_pt1 | contig 35475 bp, 47 predicted proteins | sample MIS2016226_MG_FD_207676 | JGI IMG/M metagenome (GOLD analysis project Ga0316612, IMG submission 207676) | Microbial mat bacterial communities from Middle Island sinkhole, Lake Huron, Michigan, United States - MIS.2016.226 | ecosystem: Environmental > Aquatic > Freshwater > Lake > Sediment... | reverse complement strand
TGCATTTACTACTCCGTTTTGATTGTGAAAAACAGGAAGAAAACTATAGTCTTTGTTGTCAATATCCTCAAATTTTAATAAAAAAGAAGTGCCTTGACTGAACTTGCGAAGCGGTCTTTTTATTTCGGTAAACTGCATATCAATTGTATCTCCATAGTTTATTTCGTCTTCAATAGGATTCATTATAGCAAGTTTGCCAATAATTGTCAAATCATAATTGAACCAGTTCTTGACCACTTTTACAAAATCGACAAAAGTCATTTCGGGAACTGCTCTGGTAAGATCGATTTTATTTTCGTTGGCTACTGTTGGAATTGAGGCACCAAGCGCATCATTCAAACGGATGGTTGATACAGTTAGACTAATCATTTGCTGTTCGGTAGTGAAAACTTGGTAGCCTTCGATTGTAATGTAGTGAGGATTGGCATCGACAATGGTTTCAAAATTCACATCAATATCATAGTTTTCAAATTTATACATTTGTATAAAGTTTATTCTAGCTTCTTGTTTATAAATTATAGTATTTCTATATTTAATAATAAAATAAGTATAGAATTTTGAATATTTAAGAGCTTTTAGCATTCCACTAATATTGTACTTACCTGGAGAAACTAAAGGAATATTTACATAAAATTTCTGGGCTTTGGCATTTTTTTTATTATCATAATTAATTTCGATTGCATCTTCAGACATTTGATTTACATTAATATCTTCCTGAAGGGTTGGTCTTGAAAAATAATCGACATCGCCAAAAAGGCAAGCCTTTTTCAAACGTTCGTCATTCAATATTTTTCCTGACAATGTATAGCCATCGTCTGCCATTCCTCGCTGTAGAATGTGAATCCAATAAGGCATTGGTTGCATCACATTTCGATTAAAAGTTTCATCGACAATCACTTCGTTAAACAGAAATTCGCCATCTACACGGTTATTTATTCTTCCCTCGAAACCAAACCATAGATCGTCCGTAGGGTCGTATTTGTCCACGTGAATTTGAGGAAAGTTATAATTCACTTCGGGGAATGTTTGGGTAATAACCGTTTGAGCGTGTTCGAAAATGGTAGTTCCTTCGGGCAAATCGAATTTATCCAAAGACAATTCAGATAGTTTTTTGTCGAAACTGGGCAACTGCTCAAAACCAAAACGAACCGTACAGCTTAGTTTGTCCTGGTGCGATTCTATTTCGAAAATGGCATCTTCTATTTTGTCGTTGTGAACATATTTACATTCGTAATACGTTTGCGGATTGGTGTTGTATTGCGAAATGAAACCAAAAGCCACATCGATATCATCGATTAGATCAATATCGAAAGGGAAGGTATATTTGGTAAAAAAAGAATCGGAGAACCAATTGTTTTCTTCTGTGTCCGAAATTTTGTAAATTGATAAATCCAGTTCAAAACTAGAGTGAATAAGTTTCCTCATCGTAGGTGCGGTTTATGATAAATTCAAGACTGAATTCGATTAGTTCTCTTGCTAAATCTTCGTTGACCATTGCTTTGTTTATGGGGCGAAGTGAAATGTTTCCTTTGGTATTGACAAGCCAAGCCTTTTTGGAACGCATCAGGCTTTCGATGGTGTCAATATCGGATTTGATAAGCCAACCAGTATTGATGAATAGTTTCACTTCTTTGGAAGATGAAAGATAATCCAGTTTTTCGACTAGGTTTTCATAGACTTTTTGTGATGTGAATTCAAAATCGGATTTTATGGAAGCCGTTCCAGTACATTCGAGAGCCGATTGCAAAAGGAATTCGTTTTGCCAAACAATGGTGTTGGAATAATTGCCTTCGGGTAGCATTTTGAAAATCTTTTTGGGTGCTGTACTGTTGTTTTCGCCCACCACATCGACAGTGTATTGAACAATATCGCCTTGATAATAATCTGAAAACAAAACTTTTTTGCAAATAATTTTGTTGTCATAAGCGGGTAAAGCTTCGCTAGTTTCTAAAGTACCATTTTTGAAAGTTCGTAGTTCGTAGCTTCCTGATGGATACAGCATATTAAGGTAAGCAAAACCGTTTTTAGTGGCACGATTGGGTAATGGATTGAAATCTAAAAAACCAAGATTGGTAATGCCACGGCTAAGACCTGCCACGAATTGAATTTCGGGCGTGGTTCCGGAGCGGATAACACTTTCGTTGGCTACTAATATTTCGGAGCAAGTGATGGTTAAAGTAGCGAGTTTGTACTGCAAAAGATTATTGTTTACGCTTGGAAATTTACGCATCAATCTATGGATAAGTTGCCCTATATTTATTTTTTGTTTGCCGTTGAACAATGCTATTTTTTGAGGGATTGAATATTCGTTTAGAACATTGGTAAAGAAATCATACGTTTTTATGAGTGCATTGAATTGGAAATAAGTGTTTTGGTTTTCGGATTGAAATTCAAAATATTTGGTATCTAAAGTAAAAGCTTTTTGGTTTGCTGGATAAGGAATAGTTAGAAAATCAGCCAAACGAACTACTTCTACCGTCCAATTGATGTTTCCAAAGTGAACGTTGTTTTGTAAAACCTCGAAAGTACTAGCCAAATCAGTTGGAATGAAATCAACATCACTATCATAAAAACTAGACAATGCAATATTGACAAAAGCAATGCCAGACCCCGAAGCCGTTTGATAAGCCGATGCTCCAGAACCAACGGTTGCAATAGTCACACCAACGGCTGTACTAGAAAGTATAAAGTTAGGTTTGCCTACTATTTTCCAAAAATTACCAGTTAAAAGTACATTCAATGATGGAAGCGTATTGTTTTGTTGATGATAAAACGCCAAAGTTGAAGGAGAAAACGAAAACACAGGATCGGGCTCGACTACTACACCGGCAACTGTCATAATAGTTTCGTAAGTGTAATAATCAATAACTACCCAAACACCGGAGCTGTTTAGTCCTTGAATTTCAAAAGTGTGTTGAAAAACATACTGGCCAACGGGCAATGATTCGAGGTTTTGAAATCGTGGTGTAAAACTAAAATCTAAACCATAAAAATATGCTTGGTAACTCGTTCCGTTGATGCCTGCCACTATCCAAGGAGCAATATCATAAGGGTTGTATTCTGTAACTTTTCTTAATCTGAAATCTGAATAAGCATAATTTAGATATTCAGGAGTATCTTTTATCGTAAAATTGATAGTTTCGATAGCTGGAGTAACAACGCCAGCGTTATAAGTATATTCTTTGAAATTGGGGATTGGTCCCCATTGTTGTGTTGGCATAATTTTATTTTTTAGATTTTGTTCTTAATTCGTTGTAGCTGTCGATGCCGTCTTTGAGATAGCCCATTGATTTGAGGTCTTTGTTTGTCATTATTCCAACTACTCCTTTATCTCGTAGGTCTTTGAGCACCGATAAATTCTCGGCTATTAAAGACATCATCATTTGATTCATCATAGCATCGTTACCTGATGGTGCTGGTGCGGAAGTGGCAGGCACTTCGACACGCATTTTTTCTTGATTGTATAAGCCTTGCTCAAAACCTTTGATGCCTCGGAGTTCGCGAATAAGGCTGTCCTTTACGGCTGGGTTCATTTGTCTCCACGCTTTGTTATCGATGACCATTTCGGGACCATTCTCGGCCACGAGGAAGTGGCTGGTTTTGCTTACTAATCCTGACCTTGTTTTGCCACCGTACTGTGATTTGAATGTTTTGCCGTCTTGCTCACGGGTTACGTAGTCGCCGTAGAGACCTTGTTCGTGACCTTTGGCGGGTAAAGGTGTTGCTAATACGGTTGCCAATTGTATTGCTCCTAATGCACCTACAACTCCCGACATAATTGCAGCGGTTGCACCAAAATCGAACTTTGGAAACTGTGCCCAAATACCAATAATAGCCTGCGCTGTGGACATTACGATATTCATAACCGATAATGCTTTTTGTCGTTTGGCTTGTTTGTATTCTAGGTCGGCTTTTTTGTCGTCGAGTTCTTTGTCTATTTTGGAAACTTGTTTGTCGTATTGTTTTTGAGAAATAACACCGCTGTCGAGTTGTTTTTTTAGTTTGGTTTTTTTTGCGTCTGATTGTTGCTCAAATTTTTTCATTTTGGCATTTTCATTGGCTGTCAAAAACTCATTGTATTTTCCCCAAGCATCCGTTAAGGCCGAAAGTGCGAAAACCATTTCCTCTATGCCAAATTTTCCTTTCGCTAAATTATCAGAGAATTGTAGCCAATTATCAGGAGTGAAACCGAAGATGTCGGTAGTTCCTTTAGACACGCCAAGAGCATCGGCGTTACTTACTTGTTTGCCTGAAAGTTCATTTTTCTTGGCAATAAGTTCTGATAGTGTTAGACCAACTTTAGCTGCTTCGGCTTTGAAGCTTTCGACTTGCTCTGGTGTAAGCAAAGACATATCCATTCCTTGAAATGTGCCTGAACCTACAATAGCGTTGAAATCTTCAATAAGCTTTTTTAGAAATTTCTCATTTTCTACGAGTTCATTGGCTTCATAATCTTTTTTGAGTTTGGCTTTGGCTCGTTCATTATTACCCAGAGCGGCGTACTCTTCGTTGAACTTTGTTTCACGAAGAATTTTAGCCTGGTCAAAGGCTTCTTTACTTTTGGTAATAGAATCTTTGGCGGCTTTTTCTTCGATGATGCCGAGTCTCTTTTTTTGTAGTTTTTCTTCATAACAAATCAACTCATTATTTGCAGTTTGTTTTTCGGTAAGCAAAGCCTGTTGGTTTTTGATAGAGGCTATTTTTTTGCTGTCGTCTGCTTTTTGAGCGGCCAATAAATCGGCGTTTAACTTTGTTTGAAGATTTTCAAAGGAAGTATTTTGATAAGTAAGCTCTTGAATTTTGGCAGCACTATTCAATTTTTCGAGTGCCAAATCTTTTTCGTAACCATCAGCCATCAAAGAAATTCTGTTTTCTTCGGCTTTCTTGCGAATGTTGTGTAAATCTTCGGTTAGTTTTAATTCGTCATTGATGTAGCTGTCATCATATTTTTTTGGGGTGTTTCCTTTTCCGTTTCCGTTTCCATTTCCAGTTCCTGCACCTGGTGTGAAAGTAGAACCGCCTCCAGTTCCTCCAGTAACATTTGCAATTATAGATGGATTCTTTTTAAGGAAAGCTTCCATTTCGGCATTAGTGAAATTCAATTGCGATTGTAAATCTGCTAATCCTTTTTGTTTTCGTTGCGAAGCTTTTACAGTAAGATCGGCAGATGCCAATTGTGCATTACCTAAATTAGTTACCATTGCAATAGCTTGATCATACCAATGGATTTCCTCCTCTAAAGACATATTTTTTCTGTTATCCATATCTTCCATAATGGATTTTTGTCTTTTTTGAAGTACTTCAAGCATCGCTTTTTTCTCCAATGATTTCACATAAGCATCAATCAATTTTTTACCCTCTGCAGTGGCTACATTTTCGAGAGTTAAAGTATTGAGATATTCTGGAGCAATTTCATTCAGTTTTTTGATAGCTGCCAAACGAGCTTCTTTGGATGCGGTTTCATCTTGAGCCACAGCAAGGAGCGTTCGCATACTTGCAGTTTGTTGGTTGACAATCTGATCAGTTTCTTTGATGGTTTTGTTCATCATAGATTGAGCAGTTTCGGAGGCCTTTACTTCGTCAGAAAACAAAACATAAGCGGCAGCAATAGCGGCAACTGCACCAATAATGAATCCCCAAGGTGTAGTCATCATTGTGGCAGTCATTACTCTAAAGGCTTGACTTGCTCCACGTATGTTTCCTGTTAGTAACATAGTTGCAGCTGCGTAAGCTTGTGATGCAACCATAGCAACGCCATCGGCAAAGGCTCGGGCTTTGGCTCCAATGGTGTACAGTAAATTAGCTTCGGCACTTCGGGTAGTCCAAAGAACGACTAATTTTTGCCAACCAAGATTGGCAACCATTGCAGCGGTAACAATGGCAATGATTTTGGCAGTAAATACCAAGGCATTTTTCCAAGCAGTTACAGAGCCATCGGCATCTTCTGTCGCACCAATAAATTTTGCCAACCATTCGACAGCTCCGCCTAACCATTTGATAAAAGTTTCGGAAGAAAACCAACCTGATACGGTTTTGCTAATCTTTTCGAGAGTAGCGGCGAGATTGTTATTTTTGATGTTGTATTCGTTGATAAGTGAAGTTCCTTCTCCGAATGATTTGTTTGATAAATCTATCAATTCACGGAAACGATTTGTATTGTTACCCATTGCTCCAATTACTTTGTTGGCTCCATCGGCAGAGATACCTAAAGCATCCAAAGTTTTGGCAGTATCGGTGGCAGACATTCCTTTCATTCCTTCGGAGAATTTGAGCATAAATTCCAAAGGATTTTTATTGATCATCGATTCGACTTCGCCTTGGGTAAGGTTCATTACTTTGGCAAACTTGCCAGTTTCGGTACTGGCTTGTTTCATAAAGATACCATAAGCTCGGGCGGAAACTTCGGATTCTATTCCTGACTCCTCGAATGCTGTACCTAAGGCTAAAGTTTCCTGTATGGTTGGTTTCAACACATCAGTAAGCGAACCGATTCTAGTGGTAAAATCGGCAATGTTAGCTTCTGATGCAACACCATTCGCACCCAATTCATTTATGGCAGAACCAATGGCGTTATAGGATTGATCTACGTTTAAATCTTTGGTTTCTTGAAAAAGGAATTTTATTTTACCGAGTTTGTTGGCGACTTCCTCGGCACCACCTGTGAAACTATCTCCTAAAGCAACAGAAGCTTTATTCATTACAGCCACGAAATCGCCTATTTCGGCTTTGGCAATACCTATTCGGCCGCCTTGCTCGGCAATCCCTAAAAGGTCTATTCGTGAAGTTCTGGTTTGGAGTAAGCCAAAGGACTTAGTGAGTTCGTCAACTTCTACTTTGGTCATTCCAGTTGTTTTCATTACATCGGACTGGGCATCGGAGAGTTTACCGTTGATGTCTATTATTTTTTGGATTGATAATACAACGCCAGTTAAAGATGCAACGGCAGCAAGTGCCATACCTTGATAGCGGTTGAAACCATCGGCGAGTGTGCCTATTGAGGATTGGGCAGTTCTGGAACGACCACGTAATTCGTCTAATCTTGTATTTACTTGATTAAGTTCAGTTTGATACCTTTGATAAGCTTCGCCACCAGGAACAGCATTTTGTAACGACATTTTTAGTGTCATTGCTTTTTGGGAGAGTTGGTGCATCGTTAGCCCAGTAATACCTATTTGATCCTGCAAGATTTTCATTTTTGCAGTATTGTTATCAATGGTATTTGTGTTTGTTTTTATTGCGGCATCGAGTGCTTTCCATTCGGCGGTGTCTTTTTTGCCTTGTTCGGTCAGGAGTCGCCTTTGAACTTTTAACTCTTTGGTTTCTTTGGTTACTTCGCGAGTTGATTTTTCTAAATCAAGCAGTTGTTTTTGAGCAGGATCACCATTGATAATGATGTCTAATTTCATTTGCTCGTCGGAGATTGTCTTTGCCATTTTAGTTTGATTTTCTGTAAAATTCAAACTAAAGTTTGGGTTATGGTGTGACATAACAAAACCCACTGAATTAGTGGGTTTTGGTGGTGTTTGCTCCCTCACATGTGAGGGAGCAAATTTTAATTAAAAAGCGATATTTATAGTTTTATACCTAATTAAGAAAACCTTCTAAGTCATTCATTGAATATTGTTTTGCTTTCCAATCATCAAATGTAATATTTCTTACTTCTTTTAATTGACTGGTTGCTTCATCTAATTTTAGTTTAGCATTTTTAAAATTACTTCTTATCAATTCTAGTTCCGATAACTTTTCTTCGATTAATTCTTGTTTTTCTTTTAGAAATTTGTTTTGAAGAAACATTGCTTCGTAAATTACTTGAGAACATTTTAGGCGATACAATTTTACTGCCTCTTTTGCTTCCTCTTTTACATTTTTCGGATTGATTGTTGCCAACCAACTAAAAATATATGGGAGAGGTAAACAGAGCATTTCTCTGTCTTTTCCGTCTGCTCCAACTGCGTAGCTAAGCTCCGCAGTTGAACTGAAAAAATCGTCGTTCTGAATTTTAATTCTTTGACCGGATTCTTCAATTCCTAAAGCGTCGCAAATTGGTTTTATCGGAACTAAATCATTTGATAGTTGCACGATTTGAATTTGGTTAATCACTGAAAGTGTTTTCATAGTTTTTTTTATTTTAATAAGTTATTTTTTACAAATATATTATAAATATTTGATAATCAAAGGATTAATAAAATTATTTTTAAAATATATTTTTTTGGGGCAAAAAAAAGCCACATAATGTGACTTTTTTATACTTTATTCTAACATAAATACTGAATAACTTGTTTGACATCGAATTTCATTATGCTTCGTATATCGTTTCTTTCATTGAAAGATAAATTGTTTTTGTTCTTTACCTTAATATAGTAGGCTTCTATGGTGTTGTAATCATTAGCGAATTCTTGAACCATTTGTTCGTCATCATTATCTCCTGCAATTTGCTGATACTCGTCTAGTTCTGTGAGGAAATCTAAAAGCATTGCTTCGAGTTCTGGTCCTTGTGCGTTCATTACCCATTGTTTTTGAATGGTTCCGTAATAACTTGGATTAGCCACGATTTGCATTGGGGTATTTTCGGATACTATTTTATTTGTTTTCATAATTAATTTATTTTTTCAAAAATTGTTAAATCTAATTTTGTTTCTACATAACAGTCATCGTCATCGAGTACGAGTTTGTCGCCTACACGATTCCAGAGCGAACCGGCATCTATGTACCAGTCATCATTTACATGAAAATCGTTGATGTTTCGGTATTGTTCGGGGTGGTTATTTTTAGACACAGCTTGCCTCCATCCTTTCTATATCTTCTTTGGTAAAAAGATATTCTAATGAGTAGCTATGTTCTAAAAACGCTATTGCCGATAGGATTTGCTCGGGTGTGAATTTGCTTGACAAAACCGACAATGCTTCGTTCATTTGGATAGCGAGTGAAAGCTCCTTTTGTTGGGCAGGGCTTAATGTGGCGACTGCCTGTTTTAGTTTGTGGGTGTTTCGCTCGATGGCTTTGGCAGTATGGGTAAAAAAGAAACCGACCAATTGCTGTGTGGTGTCCCAGTTCTGTAGCGCAACGGTATTGAACCGTTGTTTTGCTTTTTTGGTTTTTGATTTACACATAGCCGTTTTGTTTTAAAGCGGTTTCGACTTCGTGGGTGGAGAATGGATCCATTAGTTTTGAAAAATCCTTGATGAATTTTTGGCAACGGAGCATTTTTTCGCGAACATGTAGGTCGTTTGCCTGTGGGGTTTCGAGCAATAGGTTGCCAATTTCCTGCATTTCGTTTGGCAGTTCTTTGAGTTCGTACTCAAATTGCACTTCGGAGATGAAGTGAGCTACAGCTGTCATCACATCCTGTGATGGCATTACATCAGAGTTTGATGTTTTGTTCTTTGTGTTCAGCATAATATATAGGTATTAAAAAGCCCACAACAAAGACTGCTGAACACAAAGAAACTTTGAAGATATTCGGTCTTACTCCGAACTTCGATGTTGTGGGTGGGTTTTTGTAATTTTTTTGTTGAAACATACGTTTCTGTTTTTTTGTATTCAGCAAAGCAAAGATATATTATTTTATAATACAAGTGTGCAAATGCACATAAAAAAAATAACCTACTTAAAAAAGTAGGTTAAGATTGCTAATACTGCTGTTACTATAAGGACTAGTAGCCACCAGTTGGGATCACGCATGCGGCGAGAGTGGAAGTTGTCGTGCATTATGAAAGATATGTAATAAATTTATTTCTTAATGTGTTAGCTTTTTGAATTGATCCAGTTCCTTCAAATTCAAAAATAGTTTCATTTTTAAATTGAGCTTGATTCCACTCTATAATAAAGTAGGCACATTCCTGTTTTGTTTTTTTCTTCCAAGCAAAAGCAAAAATTCCAGTTAGTAATAATCGACCAACAGTAACCCTGTTTTGTATGGTTGAAGAATCTTCCATTACTACATTGGTAATAGTTTCTTTCGCTATTGTTGTTTTAAAATGAAAACCATTAGCATCAACAGAAAATAGTTTTACTGATTTAGGTTCTAAAAGAAGTCTGGTGTCTTTTAGTGAATCATTTAATGAAGGATGCCCTGAAACATAAGTTCCAGACACCAATAAATCTGATACTTTAACCTTGAATTTATCTTCAAAATTTTTAATATTTGAATTGCCTGATGCCGCTGCACCAATAAATAAAACGATAATTCCTAGAAAAATAATCCATCCCATAATATAATTTTTAAAAGTTAGGGTGTAAATATAAAAAAATCCCTCGAAAGTGAGGGATTTAATCTTGCATATTGCGAAGTTCTTCCTTGACGGCATTGGTAAACCCAAAGTGCAGTTCCTTGATAACGTTGTTATAATGGCCCCAAATAATGCGGTTGTGTACTGGGTGGGATTTCTTTTTGTTTCGTCCTTTCTTGCTGGTGCGGGTTTTCATATCGACAAAACGATGTTTTTTGAGGTGGGTGTAGCCCAGTGTGTTTTCGGAAACCACAAAGCCACGCCCGGAATACCAATCGTTATTCTCAAACCCTCGCCCTGACATATAGGCCCGTTGGGCTTTGTCTATGTCCTTGCTGGTGTCGCCCAACACACGGCGAATGAATCTGCCTTGCAGGATTTGGTCGGATAGGTTTTCTCTATTTTCGGCTAAAGGCATAACGTTAGGGGTTATGTGTTAAGGGTTATGTGTTAAGGGTTATGTGTTAGAAGTAATGGAAATCTTTTTTAGTTGATACAAAACATTTAACATATCTCAGCTTATGATTGTTGTAGATAACGAGTTGCTTTTTCTTTCTTAAATAAATTTTGAACTGCATCAGCATGATTTTTTACGTTTTCTAAAACAGCTAAAGATTTTTCGGCAACCGATTTGAATTGTTGCGAAACTATAATTGCGTGTTGTGAAAATGATTGCATTGCAATTATTGCAGATTCAATCATTAGTTTGCTTGGCTTTCTAACTTTTAGTTTTTTAGGCTTTTTGTTTTTATGAACTTGATAATAATTTAGTTTTTTCATATTTAGTGGAATAAAAATCTGAAGTGATAACATACGTTAACCGCTATACTGTTGTGTCATTGGAAATAAATCTTTCTCGTTTTCAAGTTTAGCAATTAATATTCTTCTAGTATTTTTTATAGAATCAATAACTGGATATGACGGATCATAAAATCTTTTTTCTCCAAACATATTTTCAACTGATTCTACTATTTGATTCAATCCAGAAATTAAAGTTATATCCTTTTTTACACAAGAAAAAACAGTTATTCTTTGTAACTGATACAAAACATTCAACATATCGCCAATGGTGGGCTTTGTGCGTTGTTTTCGCCAATTGTATAATTTGTTTTCAGTAACGCCTTCCAGCTGATTGTATAAGGCTTTGCCGTAGGCTTCTTTATTGTTGATGGTTTCGTGAAATAGAATTTCGATTTGTTCTGTTGTCATGGTGTTTAAATTTCCGTAAATATACGGAACTATACCGGAGTATCCAAATTTATTTCTACTGACCAACCGTTGCAACCGTCTTTTTTCCAAACGGGATAAACCCTGATAGAATTTTCGTCAAGCCACGAAAGGAAACCACAAAACAGCCCTGTATGGTCGCCTTTGTCTTCTAATAGTTTATTGACAAAGGCTTGGGCTTTGGCTTGGGTTTGCACAAATATATTAAGGTAGCCGTCACGATCGTGTTCGGAATAGTCGGTTTTGTCCAGGATAAAGAACTGGAGAACATTTTCCCATTTGGCATTGTCTTCCTCGCCTTTCATATTAAATTCAGGCACGACTGCAATGAGATAGGAGTTGTCTTCCTGTACTCGTTCTTTTAGGATTTTAGACAATTCGCTGTCATCGACTACCATATCGCAGTAGTTGAACATTTTGACATTGTTATCATCGAATAATTGTGCAGCAACTTCTGCCTGATATTCTCGTAATCTATTAAGTGGTAGCATTTTTTTCTTGTTTTTGTCGTTCTAAATCGGTTCTTCGTAGGTCGTACATTCTGACCATTATTTGCCAAAAATTGGCTTTTCGTACTTCTTCTATGGTTCCAAATGCACCGCTTTCGGCAATACTAAATGCTATGGCATCCATTCCTATACCGGGAGCATCATTGGTGGGTTCGTCGTCGGTTTTGGAACTTTCGAATAATATGGAGAAATCTAGTTCTTTGCCACCCCACATTATTTTGGCATCGATAAGGTATTTTTGGAAACTGGCAAACAATAGGTAAAATCCATAAACGAAGCCTATTGGTGCGTGGTTTAATGTTTTGGCACGAGCTTCGAGATTGTTGGAATTGTAGGGCTGTCGCATATCGCCATCATAATTTTCTAATCGTTTTTTGAGGAATAGAAAAGACTTTTTAGGACGATAAAATAAGGCGGTAATGAGTTTGAGGATTTCCATATCTCCTGTGGCGTGGAAATCGTGAAACAATCGGAGTGCATCGGTATATTCGCCAAAGGTCATATTCATAAAACTGTCGCTTGGGCCATCAAGCGTTTTCCAAAGTGGTTTGAACTTTGGTACTGGATTATGAATGTAGTATTGTTTGATGACTTTCAATCCCTTTTCGTCTATATCAAAAAAATCGTCGATTAGTTCGGAAACCAAATAGATATTGGAAAACTTTTCTTCGTCTTGGTTGGTTTTATTTGATGGTTTCATATTCATCAACTTGTAAGCTGCATGAATGCGAAGTTCATCGTAATTGATAGCATCGTTTTGATAATGGAAAATAAGCTCGCACATATCCATATACTGCTGTGGGTCGCACTCGGAGAGGTCGGCAGGGATATAGCGTTTGAGCTTAGTTTCGGGGATTTCTATGGTGTGCATTTAGGCAGATAGTTTAAGGTTATCGTAAATCTTAACGCCTAATTGTTTCATTTCCTCTCCATATTTAAGGAGAATTTCTTCTTTGATTTCGGCATTGGATTTTATCCAGGGCGGGATGAACTTTGACGATGTGTTGATGGCGATGTATTCTTTGACCATTTTGACAATTCGACCTTTGAGAATAATTCTTTCGACTTCTCGATCTTGAATGGATTTGTGAAGTTTACGGTTTACGTTTGTAAACAACCGATATTTTGGATTGAAAAGTAAGTTTAGAAAATGCTTCATTTTTAAGAATAAACGTTTCATTATTTTAGTTTTTAGTTAGTTTTTGAGATTAAGCGGAGAAATATTTGTCGCCAAATTGTTGCTCCGGAATGATGATAGCGGTTTCGTCTATTGCTAATGGTGGTGCCAATAGTTTTTCGATTTCGACAAAGGCACGATTGGCATCATTGGTAAATGCTTGACGTGCGGCTTCGGTTTCGGACATCATAGGGGGTTTTGCTCCTTTGGTAGTTGCTTTTTCGCTTGTTACCATTTGGAGAACTCCTTCGGGATATAATTGCACCGATAAGCGAGGCATTGCCCAAGCAAGAGAATACGCCACCGAAGCTTCACGAATTAGGCGAATCAACTCTAAGTCGGTTGGCTCGGTTATGGGCGTATTGGCTTTTAAAGCAGTTTTTAATTCGTTGAATTTTTCACTAGCTAAACGTGGACGAATTTCGTATTGTTCGCATTTGTGAATACCAGGAGCCAACTTCAATAAAAGCAATCTGGAATTGATAGGAAAATGATCGTCAAACTCGGAAACTGTTCTAATGAATAGCTTTTGGGTTGACTTGTAAGCATCGGAACTCGTCCAGATGGTGTATAATGTTTCGGTAGTTTCAGAAACTACTTTTGAACGGTCGAGGAATTTTATCAAATCATCGAGGGCACGATAGTATCGTTTTTCTAGTGCTGCATTGTCTGCATCAATCATCCATTGAAATGGTAGTTTTTCGCTATCATCTTGTTTCATTTTTCGCCCATTATTGGTGTGCGAAATATCATTGGATGGTGCAAACAATCGATACGCATTTACAGCTATTGGATAACGAACAGTATAAACGAACGATTTATCATTTTCCGCAATAGTGCCATTATTATAAGCTTCAACTGCTTTATTATAAATTTCAATTCCAATTAAATCAATGACTTCGTTGGTTGAAGTGATTAAATCTGGAATAAGATTTTGTAGTTTAATATCAGCATCGAGAGCACCTAATAAATTTTTGATTTCAGTACTGCCGCTTGTTCCTGTGGTTTGAAATAATAAATTCATCTTTTATTTGTTTAGTAGTCGGTCTTTTGGAGCGATGTTTTGTTCTTTTTCGGGTTTTTCGTGATAGAAACCGAGTTTTAGGTTTCGGTCTGGCCAATTGACTTTTAGAGCATAATTGACCGCTTTCATAATAATCATTTCGGGAATATCAATACCAGTTTGAAGAAAGGTTTTGAGAGCGTAAATCTGCTCTGAACCGCTGTCGCTTTTGCCACTTTCGGAAACGTTACCCAATGCACTGTGTAAATTCAATCCAGCGGATAAAGCGTGGTCTGCTCGTTCTGAAATGGATATTTGAGCGGCCACAAAATCTTTAATATTTTGATCAATGACTTTTATCTCCCAACCGTGTTCAATTAAGTTAGTTCCATCGACTGTGAAGCTTTTAGTGGTGTGAAGATACTTGCCTGTGTTTTCATCGCCTGAGAGAACTACTGATATTTTTTCGAGAAATTCTTTTTGGAAATCTAAAAGCATTGAATTTTTATAAACAATACCTCTCTGGGTGCAGTTGGATTTAATGTCGTTTTCTTTTTTGTCCCAAAAAGCTTGAGGCGAAACAATATGATATTTAAGATTGATACTGTTTTTGGACAATGCTTTGAATATTAACGGTACAGCAGTAGAACGATTCAGCCATTCGAGAGAACCATAAAGGTCAGGCACAGTGTAATAGTCTGTACAAAACGAGTACATATTGGAATAAAGCACAGCGTTTTTGTTGGCAAAAGGAAGGCTAAAATCGAATAACGGATATACTTTATATTCGGATAATGATTCGATAGTATTGAAAGACCAATCAGTAGCCACAGCGTGTGTGGCTATACGGCTCTTTGTGTTTCTGGCTGATGCCAAACGTATTCTATCAGGATATACATGATTAATTTTAGATATAAAAGGCTTGCCTATTCTTGCCCCTTTACTCAATTCAAAACGGGAGAACACGCCCTCTATGTGCTGAAAGTCGGTACATCCCTTAATAAGGAAGTCTTCATATTGCCAAGATTGAAGCCAGTTTTTTATTTCAATATCATCTACCCATTCACGTGACAATGCACCATTGACAATCTTCTCTTTATATAATTGTGGACCTAATCCCCAAATGAGTTGGGTCTTCTTCTTAACTGTACCTGGTGCATTATGATTTGTTTGAACAGCTTGCTTAATAATGTCAGGAAGATCGTTGTTAGCCCCAAAAGGATAAACAATGTAATCACCAATATAATTGTATTTAGTATTCCAATCAAGGTTATTAGTGTTCCCTTTTAACTGATAGAAATCACGAGGCGTCTCACTTACCTGATAAGTGAATGCAACATCTTCTGTATCTACGATAGCTCCTCTACCTATGTACTCTATATTCATATCTTATGGTTTAATTGTATGTCCGTTGAACTTAATTAATAATGGCAAGTAGAACCAACGATTACCATCGTGTTGATTAACATACCCTATCAATATGCTTGCTTTGTCGCTCTGGTCATCACGATAGCCCTTTCTTAACTGGGCATTAACAACCTCTTTGAATCCATCAGTGGTGCGATTTGTAGCATTGTATGATAAGAACTTGAATGTAAATGGTATCCCTAAATCTGTGAGCGTTCTCATCTTTTTCAAAGCATCGTACAGTCCTATGGTGTCTTGCATAGTAATTACCTATTATTAATGTAATACAATAGTACTATTACCATATCACTTATGGTGTGACATCAATAATAGTAAGGGGTATGGATAGCTTCGCAGTGATAATGGTGGGCGGTCGGTCGGTCGCCCCAATCATATCTCTTTCGTTTTAAGGCATAGGTAAAGAGAAAACCGATTTTGAGCGGGACGGTATTTCCAAAGACAAACACACATTAAACCCCTTATTTATTAGGGTTTTAATGTTGGTTTTCAGTCTTTTATCTTTTTTTTATTTTTTGTAACTGTATTATAACGAGTGTTTTATGCGTTGTTTTCGCTTATTTAGAATGATTATAAATTTAATGTTTTGATGTAAATAAATGTTTTTTTTATATAAAAACATTTCCGTATTAATACGGTATTTTGTATCTTTAAGTAATTAAAAATCAAATAATTAATTAATTATGAACACAATGAAACAAGAGGTTAAAGGTGTCGATGTTGCAAAAGCATTCCCGACAGTTCAAATGGAAAAAACTCCCGTAAACGGAGAAAAAGATGTCGCCAGGGCGATGATTGAAAAGTTCGCTTCAAAAATTCCGCCAACAGCAGAAGAACGCATTGGAAGAATTGAACACTTTGAAGCGGTGTCGAAAAGGTTCAAATTGCTAAAAGAAAAAGCAAACGACCTAAAAATGTTCGATGCAGGGAACGACAAAACGAACGCTAAAATTATCCTCAAAAATTCTTCAGGTTTTGAGTTTAGCGTGAGTAATTCAAATGTGATTGGAAAAGTTCGAGATACAATGGAGGCAGAACTCAACATTTTACTTTCAGAAGCCGAAAACGAAATTTTAACTTTTGAAATCTAAAAAGTAGTAAAAACAAAAACCCCTACTGGTCGAAGAGTAGGGGTATTTAATCAATTAAAAATTATAAGCCATGACACCGATAAAATCTAACAGCCACAAAAATACGCCAAATTATCTATCCTACCAAGTACGACAAATTTTAAATCAAAAAGGGTATTCCTTTTTATGGAATTGGGATGATTACCAATATTTCAAAAGCCTTTGCAAAAACGCATTCGATAAAGCGCAAGCAATAGCCGAAAAGTTTTTAGAGGAGACAAACACAAAAAGCGATTACAATGAGTACATTTTTTAACCTCCGAAAACTGAAAATTTCTTCTCAATACTGCCGAGCTCTTTGGAAGAAACCAACCCACAAACCCAAACTTATTTTATCAGGCGATTGGATGAAAAAGGCAGGTTTTGAAATCGGGGAAAACGTAACAATATCAGTATCAAATAATTTATTAATAATCACTAAAATTTAAAGCCATGAAAAGTACAATCTATTTTAACAAGCCATTACAGAACGACAACATTTTCGTTAAAAGTGCCCTATTACCAATTAGTAACTATTTAGATATTCCAACCCGTAAAGGGTTGGATAAAGTCATAGTTTCAGAAAACCAAATCGTTAATATCGTTTCAAATTCTTACGGACATTTGCCAAACGAAGACTTTTTTTATAAGGTCGAAGAAATGCTTATCAATTCCGACATCAATTATATCACACGTAGTATAAACAGAGAAAACCGAAGTTTTGCAGTTGATTACATTTTGAACGATGATAATTTTAGTATCAACATCAAAAACGGATTAGACAAAATTCGTCCAATGCTCCGGTTTACAAATTCTTATGATGGTTCTTGCAAAACTTCGGGTACCTTTGGATTTTTTCGGGAAGTATGCAGCAACGGACTGCACACCGCAAAGACCGGAATAGGATTTTCTTTGAAACACAGGGGAAATATTAACGAGTTAGTTCTCCCAGCAATAGGGCAAACAATCTATAATTTTTTAGATAACGAATTTTACGACCTTCGCAGAAAATTCGAGGTACTTGCCGATTTCAAAATAGCCGACCCTGCCGAGATTGTCAAACGCATAGCAGACGAAACCAAACTTTTTAAATTTGAATCATCAGAAAAGAACCCAGCGCCAAGCCTTAACGCTCGCCTAGTATTGGAAACCATCGAAAATGAAACCTTGATTTTAAAGGAAGATGCGAATATGTGGAATGTGTATAATGCCTTTAACGAGATACTTCACGGCAAGATGAAGAAAACCTTCGACCAACAGAAGAAACTCGATAAGGAGTTGTTTAATGTGGCCCTAGAGCTTGTTTATTAAGCAAAAAGCACCTTTCGAGGTGCTTTTTTTATGCCAAAAAATTTTCCGCCCTAGCGGGCGGGAGTGACTTTTTTTTCTTTTTTTTGATGAAAACTAGCGTTTTCTAATAAACATTCACAGTCCATTTCACAACGTTCTGATTTTTCAAAACGCTATAAACCTTGTCCAAGTCTTCCTCGCTTAGCTCTAAATTATTCAAATTTACAATAATCTCTGGTCTATCATTCGGAGTATGTTCTTTAATTGAATCTACACCTCTAATTTGAATTAAATCATTAATAAAATCATAATCTGTCATAAAAATTCATTTTTAAATTAATATTCCTCCTCCCGACTATCTTCCCAAACAAAATATTCCTCCAGATACTTCCACGCAGCTTTCAAAACTTTATCCTGGTTATGATCTGTCGCTTCACAATTATTCTGAACAAAAACGCCAAACCAATTTTCGTCCAAATACTCAAAACGGTCTTGCTTGCCAGTAAACTGAAAATCCTTGAAATCATCTACATTGATGAATTCAATTAGCGACAAACTCAAACGATGATAAATCCAAATTCTATCATCATTTTGCGAACCATCTTTTATAACCATTTCACAAAACAGAAACTCTGGTTGTTTAAACTCAAATTTCTTCATTTCCTATTTTTAAAGTTAGATCTAACGCTTCCAATAACTGATACAAAATATCCGCATTAGGCGAATAACGGCTTTGTTCAATCTTAATAATTGTCAATCTTTGACAACCAACTCGGTCGCCTAGTTCCTGTTGAGTCAATCCTTTCTGCACTCGGGCAGTTTGAATGATACTAGCCACATGTTCACGCTTTTTTTCAATAAGCATACTCACTACAATGTTTTTTTCTCTCATAATAATTTTATTTTTCTATTTCCCAACTGTTCGAAAACTCTTTGTTTTTAAATAATTCTGCTAGTCCAGATACTTGTTTCAATCTTAAAATTTCATCAGCATCCATACCTATATTTTTCATAATCCAAGCATCACTCATTCCTGCTTTCGATAATTCAGATACTATATTAGTCATCAATTCAATAGAGTGAGTTCCTCTAGCTCTATTGTGTCTAATGGTCGAAGCCATTCTATTACTCTCGTCTTTTTTAATAACAACAACTGGCAAAATTCCTTTTTCTCTATCGAATATATCTTTATGAGTTTTCATAATGGTATATCTGTGAAATCCATCAACTATCTCATATTTATCTTTTTCAGATATATAATAGCATACTATTGGCATAGTATAGCCATCTTCCAAAATTGATTTATAAAGCAATTTCATCTCTGGCGGAGCTACACTATTTGGATTATAACTATTAGCTTGGATTTTATCTATATCCACGCCCAAAACATCGTAAACAGGACTTCTCATAATAGGTTTCTGTATTGGTTAATAATTTGTTTTTTCTTTTCTTCTTGTGCTTTAGTTCTTGAAAAACCCATATACATACAAGTTGTATCATTTTTTAAAATAGTAACACAAACTCTTTTCCAAGACGGACATTTTTTAAATTCATCAACTCCAGTATCGTCCATCATTTCGTCAATGAAAATTAAACGTTTATGTGTATTTACTTTTACCGAAGGACTTTCTTTGTCTGTGACTCTCATTTTGACCCCTTCTTTTTTTAATTGCTCAATAAATTCTGGAGTTCTGGCACCACCTTGATTTTTCCAATGCCATTGCGATTTTTCTATTTTTCTCAAAAACTTATTTCTAGTAACATCTGGCAAAGTTGACAACAAAAAATTAGCATATTCTTTCCAGGTGAAATGAGTTGGTTTTTTAATGTTTTTCCAGCCCATTAGTGTCGTTCCTCCATAAATTGCTGTAAAATTCACCCCGTTCACACGGCTAATCATTTTAGCCCAATTATTAGGGTCTAATTCTTTGTAAAGCCTTAAATGTCCTTGACCAGCCGAATGAAAAGGACTAGCAATACGCATTTCACTTATTGATAATCCAGCCATATAGTATAAATCATAAGTTTTATTATAGTCATACTTAAATTTTGAATTAGCTATCCAAATATCCTCTGTATTCCAATCATAAATTGGATAAAAAGCATAAGTGTTTTTATCTACATAAGTACCGTATTTCTTTTCTTTATACAATTTAATCCTGTGCTTGCTGCTAAATATAGCTAGCCTAGAAAGACTTTCATCAGCTCTAATCCCAACTAAAACTGCCGTTTTGCCATATTTATCAGCAAAATATTTAGAAAAATCAATTCTAAAATCAAAGGCCTTTGTTCCTTTTTTAAAAGGAAAAGGATAATTGTCTATCGTATATAAGTATTTTGATTTAGGAAAAGGTCTAGTCCAAATCTCCTCTTCTTTAGCATCCCAAGGAATCCAGCCATCCTGATACATCGTAACCGAGCAAGAAGCTTTTACTGGCATACACAACCAATACTTTTTTTCTACATCTAAATAATGTTCGTTAAAAACTCTTTCGGCATACAAAGTGCTTTCGCTGTAAATAGCCTCATAATCTTGATAGTAAATCGCTAGTTTATGTAACATATCATTATTTTTGGCATAATCATAAGCTAAATTCATCATCACACCACTATCTTTTCCTGTGGAAAAAGCAACTAAAACATTTTCAAACTCTTCAAAAATAAACTTCAAGCGTTCATTCGTAGCTTCGTAAACATTTATATCTCTATTGTAAATTTTCATAACTCCTTTTTTAATTGTTCTCTACCCACTTTCTTAAAATAATCTACCATACTCGTTTTGGCTTTCACGTTCTTATCAAACAACGCTTCCAGACCGACATTGCCTGTCATATCCCAATAATAACAATCCTCTAGGTTTCCTGTTCTGTAATTCCTAAAACTTCCTTGTTCTCGCAAACCCCAATCAAAGTTTTTATCCCAAAATATCGTATAAGGATAATTTTGCAAGTTCAAACTCATTGATTCCTTTTGATAACTCAAAACCTGTGCTTTTGGGAAAGCTTCCTTGACTTCTTCCTGCGAACGAATGAACTTGCAAAAAATAAGATGCTTTTCTTCGGGATAGGTTTCAAAATGTTTGCGTAAGACTTCAAACTTATTTTCGGTGCAACAATAAGTGTGCTGCATCTTTTGGGTCATTTCAAGGAAGATTTTATTGTTCTTTTCCTCCAATGTTTTGTCGTCCAGATACTTTTCTTTCAGATATTCGTACTCTTCTTTGGTTTCGTCGCACAGTGTGTAATTGTAATTGTTCCAATATTGTTTGATTTCCAAATTCAAATCACATTCAAAAATATATTCCCCAATCAGCGAATAGAGATAATCTATATTCTCAATTCCTGTGATAAATTCCTTAACATAACTTCGTCCGTAACCGCCTGAATGTTTGGTTATTTTGGTATATTTCAAAAAAGTATTCTTAAATTCCGCATAATCCATTCGGAGGATTTTTGGCGAAAGGAAATGAATTTGGCTCCATAAATCTAATAAGTTTTTCGTGATGGGAGTTCCGTTCAAAATCAACTTATATTCTACCATTGCACCAAGCGTGAGCATCCTTTGAGTTCTTTTGGCCTCAAAGTTTTTCATCTTGATGCTTTCGTCCACGACCAAAAAACAACGCCAAGCCGTGGCAATTTGTTTATACAATTGCAAATAACTTCGGTCTGATAATTGCAAAGTTTCAATACCCATATACACCACATTCGGACAATCAAACCCGCCCCATTTATTGATTTCGTCAATAATACTCGGTAAACCATCCTTTGGCTTGATGCTTCGCAAAGGACCAACCCAAACTACTAGATCCACATCTTCCACCGAGTTCACCAGTTCTATTGTCGGACGAGTTTTACCAGTTCCAGGTTTCATAAACAAAGCCCCTGCCTTATTGGTCAGGTGCTTTGTTTTAACTTCTATTTGTTGCGGGAGAAGGGTTAGCATAACTGTTCTATTGGAAGATGTTTATTTATAAAATCTTCAAACAAATAAATATTATCACGGAGGTGTAGTTTAATAAATTCTTCTTCTCCAACTATCTTATGAGTGCATTCTTTTTTGTTAAAGTAAACGTCAGTTACAGGAGCAAAAAATTCTTCTTTACTAGAAGGATTCCAACAAAAACTTATCCATAAAATTAATTGATCATCATTGTTTTCTTCAGCTAGTTTGTTTTCAAACATTTCAATTCCTGTCGCTATAATTGTTTTGTCATTAATTATTTTCATCGTTTCAATTCTTTAATTGTGTTATTCTCTAAAGGTTCTATTTTCTTTGGTTCGTGATGCTCGACAATCCAAGTTGGCTTGATATTGTCTGGCAAATCCTCCATTTCATTAATATCAATATCAAACATTCTATTGATAATGAAAGCAGGGAGTTCTACGTGGCCACCTAGTTTTTTGTTAGTAGTAAACCGTCGGCACATACTTTTAGGAATCCAATGTTCCTCGTTGTGAATTTGGATTAGAAAAGCTTTAGGGGTTTCCCCCTTTAGCTTATCAAATTTTATCCTGGCACTTTTAATCACTATAAGTAGGTTAAATTAGCAAATCTTGCAAGAAGAAGTTTTTCGCCTTCGGTTTCGAAAACTATTCTAAGTTTAGTATAATCTCCATCTTGTAACTCTTCGATTATCTCACCTAACCCAAAACGATTATGCTTTACTTTTTTACCTTCTCCAAGTTCAAATTTTACGACAGAAACGTTTATGTTTTGTGTATTTTCTTTTGTTTCAAGTTCCTTTAATTTAAGAGAAGCCACTTCGATAGGCATATTTATTTCACTTTCAAACGAACGAAAAACAGTATTTTGTTTTTCTATAGAATCAACTTTTTTAATAGGAACAAATTTAGAACACATTTCAACCCATTCTGATTTTGAAAAAGATTTGATTTCACAGAGTAAATTATTTTCTTTAATTTGAATTTTAGCTTTTGCCTCTGAATAATATACATCGTTAGAATATAAAGGATCTCCAGCTTCAAAATTGTTATTAAAATAATCTATGAAACTACCTTCTTTAAACAAAACATAAACATTTGTAGCAGATAATTCTTCAACAATTTCTTCAATTTGAGAATAAACAGATTCTTTCACTTCGTTTTGTTGTGATTCAATCCATTGATAAGCCTGAGAAGGACAATCAATATAGCAAGAAACAATAAACTGACCATCTTTTTCAAAAACATAAGTTTTCGTAGACATCTTTTTGGTGTTGTAACCACGGTCTAGGTAGATTCTTTTCAAATCGCCTTTAACCCACATTTTACCGTTAAGTTTTACGGCTAATTCTTCGATTGTGATTTTTGGAGTAGTTTCCATCGTATTAATGCAGACTTTATCGTCCTGCGCCGGACTTCTTTGTTTTTGTTCTACAAATGTATGGTAAAAGAAACAATCTACAAAATAAAAAGTGTTAAATTTTCGTGTAGATACGCATTTTTTATTTTAGCTCCCCTCTCCTTGGGAGATGGGTCGGGGTGAGGATTAATAAACCCCAGGCTCCATCCCTGTAAACTGACTATGCGTATTCACCTGGTCCACAAAACTCCTTCGATAAATCAAATATTTAAACGCATCCGAGAAGTTTGTCGAATACATAGGCCTCAATAATATAGGCAAACTTTCAGACGATTTGTCTTTGTGCAAAGTCCTGGATCCTTTCGCATCAATTTTTATTTTTATTTTCGTGAGTTCTAAGGAGCTTTTCAAGCATTTACACTGGAACTTATCAATCTTCAATTTTATGAGCGTAGCGGTCGTTTCACCCATCAAGGCTTTGGCGAAAGCAAACTCTTCATCTTGGTAAATAGTCGCCTGATTCAAAGACATCAAATTCACAGTCCACCCAGTCGAAACGCCATTCTCAAACTCAATAGCTGTTTTCAGAGCATTTGCCCAGTCCCGTTTTGTTTTGCTGTTTTGGTTTCCCGAACGGTCGTAGTACATATCCAAAACTTTCATTTTATGATGCTTGTAAAACACCCTAAACTTTTTCCCTAATTGGATTTCATTCTCAGGAGCCAACGTGTAGAATTCTTTTAGGCAATATAAGTAGTTCCCTCTTGGCTGTGCCGTTACCACACTACACATATCACCAAAATCTACACCACATTCCAGTTTCGCATTGTGATCAATATATCGCAATGCCAAACTACTTTCCTCTATCTCGTCCGTCAAATTGAATTTATCATAATATTCAGTGAATACACCATCATCATAAAAATGATGTTCGCCAAGATTACCGTAGAATTTTTCTCCTTTCTTCAATTCACTTTTAAAAGAAAGAATAGCAGATTTAAATTCTTCGGGGCCTAAAGCTTTGTAAGTATCTTTAAAAAAACCTTCTTGCAAAATATCGGCATTTACCATAGACGAAACCATATAAAAAAAGGTCGAATCTTTACGAACGCGAATCCATTTTTCAGTCCATCGAGCAATGTTTTTTAATAACAATTCAGCTTTTTTATAATCCCGATCTATTTGAGCATTGTACAACTCACATTTTATATCGTTCAAAATACGGCCACATTCCATAGCCGCTTTTATTTGCTCGATATTCATATCTTTTTCACGTCCAAGCATCCAGTCGTAATCCCCTTGCATAACATTAGGATTATCGGACAGAAATGTACGACCACGATAATAAATAGAATTCTGAAAACTAGGGCTTTCCCCACGAATGGCAGGATCTAATTTTTTGAGTTTGTCAAAATTCAATAATCTTCCTTCATCGCCAAACATATGCTGAAATGAGTTTCCCGCCAATCCACTAGGTTGGTCAAGGCTTCCTAAAATCAAACGAACGCCAACTTTTGTAGAAATAGTATGCTTGAATGAATCTGTGGGTTTGTAACATTTTTTAAAATGTGCAGGCGGTCGAATGTCTGTAACATAATCCCGACCGTGAATCCATCCCTTACGCGCCCAACCTTCAAAAAGTGTGGGCACAATGTTTTTAGCAGCATTTACATACGTATCCGAAACAATCACTTGCTGACTGTGTGGCATATCATACATAACATTCATCGAACGCTGTGCAAAAATATCAGTTTTGGCAGCTCCACGACCAGCCAATAATATCAAATCTTTGGGTGAAATGAATTCGCAAACCATATTCAACCAATTTACATAAATTGGATTGATAAAAGGGTCTTTACTGCTTACGTGGGTTTTCCGACTCATTTGGGAATACTTTTAATGGCAATAGCAATGCTTCTTGCTTGATTCTTATTTTTTCTCTTTCTGTCAGTTCCGGTAATGAATCTATAAACTTATTTAAAGCAGGTCTATTCGTTTCTCCAAATTCAAATATTCGCGCATCATAAGATAGTAAGTTGATTGGTTTTTCATAGAAATGGTCTGGAATAACTTCTATATCAGGTTCATTAACCCCACGCAAAACCGATACATCCAAAAGCATTTTCACTACTTTTTGGGCATCGTTTACATCCTTGACCGTAAGCATAGCAAAGTTAATCATCTTCTCCATTTTGTCGGCATAGATATTCTTCCAAGCCGCTTTCGATATTTTGCTATCACAATAAAAATACTCCTGTGCTTCGTCGCACACTTGCATAGCCTTGTAGCGTGAAAGTTTTTTGACCGTCATTAAATGCTTGACAATACTTTCCTTGCTTCCCCATTTATCTATCCGCAGGAACATTCCCCGAACCATATCCAGTAAATCCAAATAGGCGACAATATGCACCGGAGCATTCTCTGGATTGCCCGTTTCCATAAAGTCGTAAATATCTCGTAAATTGATTTGATCAATAGTCATCGCCAAAGAGGATTCGGTTTCTAATGTTATTCACTTCGTTTTCCTTAGCTTCTTTCAGGAATATCTGTGCTGCCGTAATATTCCCCGAAACCGCCAATGCTTTCTGTTTATTGTTAATCTCAAATTCTGCCACCAGTTTGCCACGTTCATAAGCCATACGAACCAAACTTTTAAGATTATACCAAGTTTGCAAAAACGCTGTTTTATCCACATCAAGATACAAAGCAATTTTCTCTGGTGAATAATTGCAAGCTGCCAAGTCCTCGATGGAAGTGAGTTCTTCGTCCGAAAATCTATTTTCTAGTAGGTTCATTAGATTCTATCTTTAGGAAATTCAGATCGAATGGGTTTATTTATTAATTCTGGATTTTCATAAATATTTCCAACTACAACTGAGTTTTTATAATCAAACAAGTGAGCAATATAAAACTGTTGTTTATACCAATCATTTACTTTAGTCAACTGCCAAGCATTCTCATTCCATATAATCTCAAATTTTTCAAAATGTTTTTCTATAATATCGCCTTCGTAAACATCAATTCCTTTTTTATCAACTAATCCGGTGAACTGCATTAAAGCAGTATTTTCAGGATATTTTGTATTGAATTGGCTCATACTTGCAGAATCTTTTTCATCAATTCCTTGAACATAAAAAGCGCCTAAAAATCCAGCCATTACATTATGCTCCATTTTTAACCCATTCCAAACTCTAAATTTTATTTCTCTATTCATAATTTCCTTTTTTAGTAATTTATATACATATCAAAAAAACGTATAAACTAAACAGCGTTTTTGGGTACACGTTTAAAGATATACTTCGATTTATTCCAACCCACCAAAGGCAAAGCCAACAGAAAAATCAATCCCATTCCCAAAAAACCAAACACCAAAGCAAGTGTTCCAACAATAAATTTGATGATGATGTAAATGAATTTTGTCATTTTTTTATATTTTTTATTGCCCAAATAATTGTTCCAATAGTAAAAGGGATTCCGAAAATCAATAAGAATAAAAACAATTCTCCAGAAGGAGTCTTGGCTTGTTCAATTATAAAGTTTTCAATCATCGATGTGTCTTTTTAGTTTTTTTTCTCTTCTTTTTTTTGGGCGTTACATTCGACCGAATTGATTTAATCGGCTTTACTTCGTCTGGTGTCCACATATCAATACTTTTTAAGTTTATTTTCCGTAAACATTTTTTTTAACTACAAAAACGTTAAATTCACTAGCAATGAAAGTTCCTTCTGTAATTGACAAACAATTAATTTCAAATTTTGTTTCTGAATAATTTTCCATATTTAACCCAGAGCAGTCTTCAACTCCACTACCATCTCTTTTAATTCTTGAAATAAAAATCAATTCTTTACCTAGCATTTTCATATCAATATTTTTTAAGTTTACTATCAGTAAACAATTTCATTCTAAAATCATATAACCCTTTGCTATTCGCAAAAGTATATTGCTCATAATGGGCGTTTTCGCTCCAGTTACCAGAACCCTCAATCACAAAATAATCCTCGTGCGTTTGCAATAAACAAACTTTAGCGTGAACCCAAGCATACAAAACCGTTACATTCGGTCGAGTACTCGCCATTGCCATCAGGTTTTCAATCGTCAAAGGATTTCGCTTAATCATACTATCGGAAACCAATAGCGTAATGCGTTCAATTTGTCCTTTGTCGTGCATTTCTATCAAGGCACTAATTACCTTTCGAGAAATGCTATAAGTCGATGCGTGCAACTCCTTTATTGGATAAACATTAGCAACCAACGGAATAAAGGTAAAAGCATTGAAAGCCGTATCACTTTGCAAAAAGAAAAACTCCTCTCTTGTAGGAACTCGCATCAAATCATTTTCCAAGGAACTTATTTTTTGATAATGCGAAGCCAAGTATTTCGAAACAAACATTTGATTATCTACATCACACCCAGCACCCCCTTCCTTTGGAGGGGGATTGGGGGAGGATAACTTCTTATAATCAAACAACATCTACACGCCCAGTTTTTTGTTTACCAAAAACAGTTTATTACTCCGTTCCGACACACGAGCTTCAATCTCGGAAACTTTCTCTTCGTCTTTTGCTTTTTTAGCTTTGGCCAATGCTGTTTTCTTCACAGAAAAATACTTCGCAGACGACCCTTTGTATTTAATCAATTCATCGGCGGTCATATCCTCTACTTCCCGAGTTAATTGTAGTTTTTTGAATATGGGATGAACTCCCAAAACTTTACCAGTTGTTTGATAGCAATTCAACTCATCGTAGATTTTTTGGTTTTCGTCGAAAGCTTTAACGGCTTCGTTTGCCAATATAGCCACTTCCTCATTCGTTTTTGGTTTCTCGCCACTTTCCGCAGCCGCAATTTCTTCTTGCAAAGCCAAATAATGATTCCAAGCTGTGATTTTGTCCGCCACTAGAATTTTCATTTCATCCGGACAATCTTTCTCATTCAAAAAAGGAAATTCAACACGAATTTGTTTCGCATCCAATTTCGGAGCAAGTTTCAAAGTTTCAACTTCTTTTTTCAATTCCTCATTTTCCTCTTCCAAATCCATTTTCTCAAACTCTAAATTTTCTTTTTCTTCCTCCAGTTCCGCAATCTGCTCACTTCTATCTGCAACCTGCAAACTGGCTACTTTCTCCACATCGGTAATCCCGTGCATTTTCTGCAAATCATACAGCAAATTACTCAAACCATTTGGCGTATAGCCAGTAGCATTAATAACTCTTTCCACTGCAATATTCTTTCCGTCCGATTCACGATACAAGGCAAAAGCCTGATTAAATTGTTCGTGCGGAGCTTCGGGTAAGTTCTGAAAGAACTTGATAACTTTTGTTTTCATTGTATTTTTTATTTTGGTTAATAAATTAAATTTCCTTTTTCGTCAAACTGATCGTCAAACTCTTTTATTCTTTTACATTCTGAAAAAGCAGGCGTTTTACCCATACTATTTCGTTCTCTTGCTTTCCCACATTTCAAACAAACTTGATAGGTTGGCAATCCAAATTTATTCGTAGCTCTAGTTTGCCAATCGTGAAAACTTTCCAAATTAAAAACACTTTCTATAAAAGTTCTTTTTTTACAAGGAATAGCCAATTTGATTTTTTTCATTGCAGTTGGTTTTATCATTTAGTTTTTAAAAATGTAAAAGTGGTAATTACCTTTTAATTTCGGTGTGACATAAAAAAAACACGCCATTTCTGACGTGTTTTTCCAAAAAAAACTAACCAAAATAAAATACTATGTTCTTGAAATCTCTTGGAATAAAGTAATTCCACCAGCAATAAACACTTTCAAATTGATAGTTGCACCGGCAAGTCCTACCCAAGTAGTTCCTGAAATCAACAAAGCCGATTTATCGGTAACACCGCTTGCCAATGTTGCAGGAGCAACACCGCCACCACCTATCAAGGTTACAATATCACCGTGTGCTAACGTGCTTGTAGCAACCGCTATCGAAGCAGTAACCGCCAAGCTAGGCAATTGATACACAAAACCATTTGCAGGGCTAAAAGCCACCGCAGTCGAAGAAACCACATTGAAAGGAGAGCCAAAACTCAAACTTCCTGTGTAGTGTCCAGGAACATAACCCGATTTTGCAAATTGCTCAAAAACGAGTGTGTGCATTCTCGAATCGTTGTCATCTTTCAAACTTGGTTTCAACTGTACAGGAGCACATTTGGTACCAATTACTTTTTTGAAAGAATCAGTGCAAGAACCATAAATGATTATCGCATTTACGCCTGTCCAGTTTTGTACAAATTCGGCAATAGCCAATTCGTTACCCGGGTGTTCGCCCTCAAACTTGTGTTTGAAAGAAATTGCATCTTCGTCACCATCGCTTTCAAAACCAGCTTTGATTTTGGAAGGTGTCATATACAATTGGATCATCTTGGCTCCTGTATTCATCACAAAGTTTCCTGTGTGGTTCACGCCGTTTCCGTCACGTGCTGGCCAAGTCATAATATCATCAACTGCAACTATCGTTACATTGGGCTCTTTTGGAGCAGCTGCCCCTGGAGATTTTCCTAGAGGCTTTACTACATTTGTTCTTTGGTACATAATATTAATTTATTAATGCTTATCTACTAAGCGGTTATACTTCTTCCAGTTTCCACAAATACTCCATTAACCATAGTCAATTGGATATAATCGTTACTATCTCCCAATACAGCAGTTGTAACTACATTGATTGTAGCAACATCAGCAATGGTAACATCAACATCTACGGCATCAGTTCCGTATATTTTGATTGTTTTGCCTTCAACTCCATTCAAGATACTTGTAATAGTAGTATCAGCAGTTCCTGTGAATCTAAACACTGAACCACCTTTCACATCAAGAGCAGCAGTAGAGAACGAAATATCAGTAGTAGCAACAACTTCAGGAGCTGTGGTTCTACTCAATTCTTTGAAAGTACCATCAACGTTTGCAAACAATACGATTGTTCCGCCAAGTGATAAATCAAAGTTAGAAGCCAAATCTAATCCGCCATCGTCAACCAAGTTTTTAGCAGCTGCCAATCCTGTGTTTCCCTTGATACGGATAACAGAACCTTTGGTCGCTCCTTCAATAGCTGTGATATTGGTTTTCCAAGCCGAATCAACTTCAATGCTAGGGAAAGTTACTTTCAAAATTCCTGACTGATCATCGAATGCAGGGGCAAAAACTTCGTTACCAAATACTGGAACATTATTCGACCATACTTTTTGAACTTCAAAAGCTCTAGGATCGCCTGCGGCTAATTTAGTTCCCACAAATTTGATACGGATTCCCAAACGGTAATCTGCAAAAATATGTGTATCTCTTTTTTCGTGAGAAACAGTAAATTTTCCTTTTTCAGAAACATTGTACTCTAAAACCTGAATGTTTTTAGATTGTGTGATTCCAATGAAATCCGTTTTAGTTTGATCTACCAATTCTTGGAAGATAAAGTTAGGATAATCAATAGGAGAATTAGATTGATACATAGACTTAGCTTGGTCGGCTGCGTTTTGCACTAATTGTGGACGCACTTCACCAGCACGTTTCATATACGCTTTCAACCATTTAGTCGACAATTGAATTTCAAGACCTTGCTCTTTTCTTTCAATTTCTGGCATCATTTCGATCATTGTGTTGATATAATCCACAATGTTTGATTCTGTTGGAACACCAATATCAAAAGCACGATATTGTTGTTTCACATCTCTAAAGTAGTACCACAAATAACGCAAACCGTTTTGAGAATTTACAGCAGCACCCGGCAAGTTATCGCCATCAGGAGACTGTACAAAAATTCCATTGATTTGTGCGTTTCTGTCGTCAACCATTTGCACTTTGATTAATTCTGCCAACAAGAACCCAATAAAGGACATTTTCCAAGGGTGTGAACCATCGGCTTTGTTGTAGCTTCTAATCCAAGTGTTTTCGATTTCTTGCAATTCGTAACCACTGAAAGTAATGTCAATTTTCTTTCTGTAAACTTGACCTTGCTCGGATGCAATTTTTAATTTGTTTTTAGGAGACCAACCTTTGGCACGACCTTGAACAATTTCGGCAGGGATAATATATCCGTCAGAAACACGGTCTAATACTCCAGTGCGAGTATCCCATTGTGAAGGTAAACCTCTAAAATCATTGAATAATGATTCTAATGTACCGTTGTTTTCTTCAACAAAATGCTCTAAATCCGATTGTAACAATGGAATTGTTCCGCTACTGTTGAAGTCCGTGGCTTTCATTCCACCATCTCTCAAACGAGCATTCCAGGAACGACCTCCGTCAAAAGCATCATAGCTTTTTCCTGATCCAAATAAGTGTGTTGCTGAATGTTTCATAATTCCTCTTTCGGCTAGACCGCCTCTAATAATTTCTAAAGGAGAATCTCCCTCGGGTTCGTTAAGCAGTTTGGCAATGATAGCCTCTTGCTCTTTTTGTTTTGCTCCTAAAGCTTTCAACGTTGCCAATGTTTCGCCATCGCCTTTTTCGTCTTTTGCTATGTTCGCAATTTCCTCTGCAGATAAACTCGATTCTTTTACCAAAGCATCGATTTCGTCTTGAATGGCTTTCAAATCAAGGTTATTTTGAGCCATGTTCTTAATTTCGGTATCAATACCGTTGATAGCCTCTGTGGCTAACTTTTCGCCAAGTGCATCGACAATTTTTTGTCTTTGTTCGGCACTCAAATTGAGGCTTTTGTTTTCGCCATCAATCGGGAGTTCTTTCACGCTCAATAGTCCGCAAAATGCTAAAACCGTTTGAGCCATAATTTTCCATTTCATAGGAGTTTTGTTTAAAAGGGTTAAAAATTAATTACTTATAGTGGTTCAATTCACTCATTATATGAAGCCTGTTTATGGCTTGGTCAAGGCTACCAATTGCATCTATCATTCCGTACTCCAAAGCTTTGTCCGCTCCAAAAGTCTTTCCTGTCAATACGCCAATTTCTTCTTTCAATTTTGGGCAAGCCTCACGAACTGCATTCTGAAATTTGATTGCTAAAGGAGATAGATGTTCCGCTTTAATCATATCATACTTTCCTTCCAATGCCAATTGAATAGCTTGATTTTTATGTTCGCTTTCTTTTGGGTAGATGTCGTGAAAAACATAACCTTTCTCTTCAAGAAACTTTCTGTTATCGGCAAACGAGGCTACAACACCCACAGAACCAAAAGCGGCAGATACATTATTGTCTGCCATTTTATAATCAGCAATGGCACACATTGCCCAATAATGCAACGAGGCACATTGATCGGCAATAGCAACTACTGGTTTAGTTTTGTCTTTGGCAAACTGAATAAAAGGGCCTATTGCATTAACTCCTCCGCCTGGTCCATCTTCTTTAAATACTGTTCCAATGATATTAGGGTTTTTGTCGGCTGCATATAATGCTGAAACAATTTCTTCGGCGCCGTACGAACACATATCACCGTATTTCATCACGGGCCCAACCATATCTATAATAGCAACAGAACCCTTTGGCGGATTGATACTTCCAGAACTATCAGGACGAATGCTTTTTCCGTTGGCATCCACGACACTCATAAGCGAATGTGTTTTCTCTACAATTGGTACATTTTCGCCCATCATTATTTTATGAACCATTGGCATATATGCCAAAATCCCTTCGAATGACATTGCCCATTCGCCTCGGTTTAAGTCCATCAATAGTCTATCTACTCTCATTGTATTAATTTTATGCGAAGTTGTTATTATTAAAACTATTTCGCTGTGACAACTTTTTCGAGATTTACTCAAAAACATTTTCAACTTCCCGAAGGAGTTGTTTTTCCAATTGAGAAATCTCGGCAACTACTTTTCCTAATTGGGTAAACAAATTTTCCCTTACTTCAGTCAAAGATTGTATATCCGATAAAATCATCGCTTTTTTTAGTCTTAATTCACGGAGTTTGTTCTCGATATCGTTCATTATTATTTGTTTAAAAATTGTGTTACAACGGCTGTGTTTTTCTTTATGTATAAAAACATCAGGAATAAGGCGAACGCTCCCAGAACTACCACGCCTATCATTATGTAAATGATAAAAGAACTGTCGAAATTCTCTGTTTTCTTAGATTCTTTCTCCTTTAAGGATTGCTGAAATTCCCGATTTTCTTTTCTGATTTCGGCTATTGCAGAGGCGAAACAATCTATCGAAGCAATACTTCCAGTTTGATCATAAACTGTTTTGATAGTCGTGCCTTGCCTATTGGTTCTGTAAATAGTTGTGTCTTTATAAATTACATTTGGTATTTCATAATGCACCGTGTCGCCTTTGCGAAAGGTTTGGCTTTCGACCGTTTCTTTGAAACCAGTATCGGATTTTGTTTTGGCAGCTTCTTTCTGAATGTCGCAGGAACAACAAATAAAAAGTAGAAGAATAAATATTACTGCATTCTTCCAATAATCGAAAAACAATGATTTTATAATTTCCATGACATTACGCTTCATTTACGGAGATTGCTCCAGTTGCTTCTAGTTTTATAACTCTTACATTGTCGGGCTGTGCTATTTTCCAAACTGTTCTGCGAATGGCCATACAACGCTCTTTTCTTATCCTGGTAACACAAACCATATCCGATTGATTACCACCCAAAACGTGATAGGCTGTTTTGTCCTCGCCTACATAAATCCCAACGTGACCACCACCATTGCGAACAAAAACAAGAATATCGCCAAGCATAGCTGTTTTTTGTGATGTTCCAAACGTTTGCCAGTTTCTTGCCCATAACGGATTGTCAACTGGTTTCAGTCCTGCGTTATGACAAACAATAGCCATAAACAAACCGCACCAGGGAATATCGTCTTTGCGATAGCTTTTTTCTAGGTCTAAAGTTTCCGCCCATTTCAGGATTTCGATATTATCGCCTTGCCCTGGCACTTCTTTGATACCAATAAGTTTCACAGCTTCGACTAATAGTCTTGGCGATTTTTCGGCAGAAAGCCATTTGTATATGTTAGCCATAACTTTTATTTTTCGACAATATCTGTAATACTGTCTTTTACTTGTTTGGCTCTGCCTAATGCCTTTTTTAATAATGCCCAAACATCAAGGCCTGTGGCTTTTTCGAAATTCTCTTTGATAGAAACCGTTTCGATGAAAATAAGTAACATAGCCGTTATTTTGGTAGCCATAAATGAAACCGAGAAAAACTTCAGGGAGATTTCGCTTAACAAATGAAGGTCGATTACATATAGAGAAATGATACACAATTGGTACAATAACATTTTAGAAACGATTTCGCTTAGTTTTCGGCTGGTTACGAATTTCCAACCTCTGACTTTTACCGATCTGTAAATACCGAAAGCGGTATCTAATAGTATGGCAAAAAAAACGGCAAGCATCAAACCCTGTATAGGTGCCAGAAAAACACAAATGGAGGTAAATAAATAAAAGAGATAGGTTTTCATAAAAAAGGGTTTTAAATTATTTTTTCAAAAATAAAACCCTTCATAAATATTTGCTGTGACAACAATTTTTAACCTAGGTAGTTAATAACCCTTGGCGACTTTGCCGCTTGAAAACGGGCGACTATTTTGTTGTTTTTTTTTTCGCGATAGTATATTTTTCGCAATGTTTCATTGGAAAAACCAAACTCCAGAAGGTCATATTTTTCTATGAATTTGTCTATAGCATAAGTAACTACTGCATTATTGTTATTTTCTAAACACCCATTCATATAGGAGATAAACGACATTCTGAAAATATCCTCCAGCAAATCGTTGATGTCTTTGTTGGCTTCCTCGGGGAGCATCAAAAAGGAGTTTCGCCCACTTTCGTATTTGTAGAACTGCCCTTGATACTGCCTGCTATTGCCCGATTCGGAAATAGAAAGATAGAGATTGAAGTTTTCGACATTGAGAGGCTTTCCGGACTTGACCATTAGCAAACGAATAATCCTTCCCACAGTAGAAATCATTGGCGAAAACAAAACCGATTTTCCTCTTTTGTTTCCATACAAGAACTCCTCTCCTTCACTTTCTTTGAAGAAAAAAGGAACTAAGTGCTGGCGGATAACTATTGGAACTACTGCTGACATAGGTTGAAAAGTTATATTATGTTTTTTAGAAATTAAACAGGAAAACGGCTTTGATAGTTAGTTTAGTTATAATTCATCTTTTTCTATTGCTTTAATTGAATGGTCTTTTTCTAATTTGTGTAAAAACCAATTTATTGCTTTTCCGAAAGGTGTCAAAGTTTCTTTGATTTGATTTTTGCCAGTTACACCACTTATGCTTT
>Ga0316612_1000087_pt1 | contig 35833 bp, 27 predicted proteins | sample MIS2016226_MG_FD_207676 | JGI IMG/M metagenome (GOLD analysis project Ga0316612, IMG submission 207676) | Microbial mat bacterial communities from Middle Island sinkhole, Lake Huron, Michigan, United States - MIS.2016.226 | ecosystem: Environmental > Aquatic > Freshwater > Lake > Sediment... | reverse complement strand
GTATTCGTTATCCAGTGGGGGCTTGTGCGATAAATGGCGCAAATACACTCATCCCCTATCACGAAACTGCGAATATCTCGCCCTGGTTTAGCGATATATTCTTGAATGTAATAGATTGAATGTTGATAATTCCCCAAAATATCCCGATGCTCAATAATCGCTTCGGCAGCATCCCGATCATTGACTTTGCTGACCATGCGCCCCCAAGAACCAACCACAGGCTTTAAAACCACGGGATAACCAAACTTTTCGATAGCTTCCAAAGCTGTTTCGGGCGTGAAAGCTAAGAGACAACGCGGGGTTGGCACATTTGCATGGATAAGAGCCTGCGTTGTAAGGAATTTATCGCCGCAGGTTACAGCGACATGATGCGTATTAACGGTTGGAATGCCCGCATCCCCAAAGATTTTGAGCAGATACAACGCTCGACTATGCTGAATCGTGCGTTCTAAAACGACATCATAAGGGTATTTATGGGCATGAAGGTCGAAAATCTCTTCCCGATCATCAATCCGAACATAATCCAAACCCCGCTTTTCCAATTCGGCAAAAAGGAGTTTTTCCTCGGCCCGCACCCGCGAACATAGCACAGCAATTCGCATAGCCTATTCTCCCCAATCTTCTTCAACCTCTGGGGCCTTCTCAACCGTGGGTGGATTTAAGTCTGTAACTTCCAATTCAATGCCACAATCAGGACAAGTAACGATTTCACCCGTGGTGGTATCGCTAGGAATAGAAAACTCGGCATCACACTCTGGACAAACGACGTTCATCATTAGCTCCTTTGTTTAGATAAGATTTGAATCTACATTTAAGGCTTTAATCACAGCTTTGGTTACTTCGGCTGTCGTAGCTTGGCCCCCAAGGTCGGGGGTTTTTGGGCCGTTGTGCAAAACGGTTGCGCTGGCGTGAGCAATTCGTTTAGCCCACTGCAAAAAGAGTTTGGCCTCAGCTGATTCAGGCATTTTCTGGCTGGCAAACCATTGCAAAAGCATTGTCAAACAGCCAAAAGTGGCCAGCGGGTTGGCAATACCTTTGCCCGTAATATCGGGAGCCGCGCCATGCACAGGTTCAAAAAGCGCGTGGTGGTCGCCCAAATTGGCACTACTCGCTAAACCTAAACCGCCACCGTGAATGGCCGCAACATCTGAAAGGATGTCCCCAAAGAGATTTGTGGTAACAACAACCTCAAACCGCTGAGGAGATTGGGCCATGTGCATTGCAGCAGTGTCTATGAGCAATTCATCTACTTTTATCTCAGGATAATCCTGCGCTACCGCTAAGGCTACTTCACGAAAAAGACCATCCGTGACTCTTAAAACATTGGCCTTATGCACAATCGTTACTTTGGCGGGCGGATTTCCCTGTCTTTTCAGCATGCGCTCCTGGGCCAGCTTAAAGGCTTGGCGCACAATTCGCTCGCTCCCGCGCCGCGTAATGACGCGCTCGGCAATGGCTTTGTTGCCATCATCTTCCAAACGCTCGATTCCTGCGTACAAACCCTCCGTGTTTTCGCGCACAATCACTAAATCTATTGTTTGCGCCGCTTTCGCACCCAAAACAGGGCGAATATTGGCATAGAGATCAAGGGCTTTTCGCAAGGCCACAATCGGGCTACGGTAGCCAGGAACCGCGTGGCTCGGCGAAGCTACCGCGCCAAAAAGCACCGCATCCGCCGCTTGCGCCGCCGCTAACGTGGCCGCAGGCAGCGCCGTGCCCGTTTCTTGAAAGGTCTGCCAGCCCGCTGGCGCTTCAATGAATTCCAGCGGCGGCAAGGGATTTTGCGGATGGTTTGTGGCCGCTTCTAAGACTGAAATCGCGGCTTTGATGACTTCAGAGCCGATTCCATCGCCAGGAATTACACATATTTTCAGCAAAGATTCGCTCCTTTTAACTTTAAGCTTTGACTAACCGCTTTAGAAAATCGTCAACTACTTCGTCAGGCGCATTGTAGCAGCGCTTTGCATCATAGAATTCGATGAAATAGATGCCATAATCCTTAAAAAGTCGCGCTCGATCATGATCTTCAGCAGGATTTTTATGATAATCATCACCCATAACCTCCAAAATCCCCCATTTTCCCTCTTGACAAACGAGGAAATCAGGCTCAAGGCGCTTAACTTCGAGGAAATCAGGCTCAAGGCGCATATTTTTGCCCCCCAAAGCAACCTGGGGATTTGGTAAGCAAAGGACATCTCGTAGCTTGAACGCATTAAAGATTTCTACTTCAGACGGGGAACGGAAAATAAATCCCTTACGTTTGATTGGGAACGAAGAAGTTTCTTTCGGCTCTGAAAGTGGCTCGACAACAAAAGGCTTCAACGGCTCTGAAAGTGACCCGACAAAAAGTCGCCCGATGCTGACCCCCTCAATACTGGTCGTTGCCAAAAAAGGTTGGCCTCTTTTTGAGGGGTTGGTGATCGTAGAAACGCCCCGCAAACTATCCATGGGCTTCCCATCGTGAAGATGATACCAAGCCATCACTCCCGTGTTTTCTTCCTTGCCCCCGCAGAGGAAAACATTATCGGCCCGCCAAACAATCTCTTGACAACTCTGCGGCAAAGGTAAGGTCTTGGTCTCTATCTTTATCAACTCGCCATCCCGCATTCGATAATGTTCAACTTGCTCTTTGGCAATCGCCAAAACTGCCCCGTTAGGACTCCACGCCGCACTTTTCCCTTCCTGAATGCTGAGGGACTTTAGGGTAGCTTCATTCTCAATCCCCCAAACCTGGACACGCCCTTCACCATAGACCAAAAAATTCTTACTATTAACATGCCAAAGGATGCGGATGCTGTAGGCACTTTTAATTTCCCCTCCAGATTCATTGATTGATTTATAAGTTTGGGTATCCCAGAGACAAAGCTTGCCAGTTTTCCGTTCCACCGTGACCAAGAACAGCCCGTTAGGGCTATAGGCCAGGCCGGAACTTCCTGTCAGTTCGAGGAAAGGGGAAGTTAGTTCTCCCTTTATATCCCACAGAAAGGTGCTGTAGTAGTGCCCAGAAGCTAAGGTTTTACCATCGGGGCTATAATCTATGCAAGTGGTGTAACCACCTTTTTTCTCAAATTCAAAAAATCCCTTGAGCTTCCCTTCTTCCTTCCCATTGGCAACGCTGTAAAGTACTACATCATTACCTCTGCCAACCGCTAAGGTTTTGGCATCAGGGCTAAAGGCTAGTCCCTTCCCATTTCCTTGGGAGACAAAGTTGCGATGAAGTAAGCGGACTTGCAAAGTTTTAGGTTCGTCGGTCATCTTGTCTTCCCTCAAGCCAGAGCTAAACGAGCGAGAAAATCATCTACTGTCGCTTCGGGGTCATTATAACACCTTGTGACATCATAGAACTCAACACAAGTCACGCCGAAGAAGTTACTTTTGGCTCTGGAAGTGATCCGACACAACACGCTCCAGTTGCCTGATGCTGACCCCTTCATTACTGGTCGTTGCCAAAAAAGGTTGGCCTCTTTTTGAGGGGTTGGTGATCGTAAAAACGCCCCGCAAACTATCCATGGGCTTCCCATAATGAAGATGCCAAGCCATCACTCCCGTGTTTTCTTCCTTGCCCCCGCAGAGGAAAACAGTATCAGCCCGCCAAACAATCTCTTGACAACTCAGCGGCAAAGGTAAGGTCTTGGGCTCTATCTTTATCAACTCGCCATCCCGCATTCGATAAAGTTCAACTTGCTTGTTGGCAATCGCCAAAACATCCTCCTCTTTAGGACTCCACGCTGCACTTTCCCCTTTTTGGATGCTGATGAGGGACTTTAGGGTAGATTCATTCTCAATCCCCCAAACTTGAACACCTCCTTCACCATAGACCAAAAAATTCTTACTATTAATATTCCAAAGGATGCGGATACCGAGGGCACTTTTAATTTCCCCTCCAGATTCATCGATTGATTTATAAGTTTGGGTATCCCAGAGGCAAAGCTTGCCAGTTTTCCGTCCCACCGTGACCAAGAAATGCCCGTTAGGGCTATAGGCCAGGCCGGAACTTGCACTTGTCAGGTTGTGGCTGGAAATTGGTTCTCCCGTCATATCCCACAGAAGGGTGCTGAAGTAGTGCCCAGAAGCTAAGGTTTTACCATCGGGGCTATAATCAATACAAAGGTTGTAACCATGACTGTTGTAACCACCACTGTTGTAACTTCCCTTGAGCTTTCGTAAGACCTTCCCATCGGCAACGCTGTAAAGTATTATATCATTATCTACGCCAACTGCTAAGGTTTTGGCATCAGGGCTAAAGGCCAGGCCCACCCCTTTTCTTTGGGAGCCAAGGTTGTGAAGTAAGCGGGTTTGCAAAGTTTTAGGTTCGTCGGTCATCTTTAATCCTCCTTCAAGCCAGAGCTAAACGAGCGAGAAAATCATCTACTGTCGCTTCGGGGTCATTATAACACCTTGTGACATCATAGAACTCAACACAAGTCACGCCATAGGCGCTAAAAAGTTTGGCCCAATCTTGCTCAGAACCACTATTTCTTACCGCATAGTTTTCTACAAAGGTAAGAATTCCCCATTTACCTTGCTGACAAACCAGAAAATCGGCTTTGCGGCGCAAATCTTTATTGCCTAAAATAGCCGTTGGATTAGGAAAAAAGAGGATATTCCGCCGTTTGAAAACCTCGCTGAGGCGGGTACTTGCGCGAAAGCCTAAGACTAAACTCTCTTGTTCGGCGATTTGCCGCGTTTCAGGCAGAGATAGAAGGCTGGTGACAGGGGCCCGCAAGCGCAAATCTTCAAGCCGCCCGCCCTCCGTTTTCATTCTTTGCTGAAACTCAGGCGTGTATTCAACCCGCCAAAGAAAGACCCCGTTCTCGCGGTTAATGGTAAAGGTCTGCCCGTCGCTGTTCCAAACAAGATCTTTCACCCCTTGCAAGACCGTCAGGAGCTTAACGTCGGCGACCAGCCAGAATTGTGTGACCCGTTGACTATCAATGCAGGTGATTACTTGCCCTTTGCTGCCCCACGACACCCGTTGGATGCGTTCCTCGATGGGGAAGGTGCGAAGGAGCGCCCCGTCGCTAGTCCGCCGCAATTGAACCTTATCACTGGCCAGCAGAAAGTATTGCCCATCGGGACTCCAGGCCAAACATTGGCCTTGATCCGTGCGCCGTAAGGTACGGTTGGCCACGTTCCAAAACTCAAGTTGATGTTCCCCGACGCTGACCAACCGTTCGCTATCAGGACTCCAGACTAACTTGCGAATCCACCGAATTTGGCCTTCAAAGGTATGAAGTAACTCATTTTTCTGCGTGTCCCAAAGCTGAATGATCCCTGTGCGGCGGCTGGCCACGGCGAGAAAGCGGCCATCAGCATTGTAGGCCAGTTGCGTACTTCCACCTGGCAAACTTTGCGAAAGCTGTTGGTTGGTAAGGTTCCAAAGGCGCGTTTCGTCAAGGTGACTGGAGGCCAGAATCGGCCCGGCGGGGCTAAAAGCAACCGCTTGGGTAAACCCATTCCCAGGGAAGGTTTGCGACAACTTAGCATCTGTAACTCGATAGACCAAAACATCGCTATCACACCCATAAGCAAGGTAATGCCCATCGGAACTGTAGGCCAAGCCAAAGGCCTTACCTTGGCTCGGAAGTTGGTACAAGAGCTTGATCGAAATGAGTTCACCCATAGCTTTTATCCTGTTTGTTCCCTGTTCTGAAGGGGCCGAACCATTCTGGCTCCCATATTACTCTCCAGGGAAACGGCCATACTGGCGATAGTAAGGTGCAATTCCGCCGCTGCCCCAAACTTCCCTTTGAAAGGAGGAAGGGGCGGGAAGTTCTAACCGTTGACCGTCCGCCGTCAAGATCAACCCGGCGGCCAAGTTTAGTTCTACTTCTTGGCCATCTTTCAAGGTCTGGGTCAAATCAGCCGTGAAGCAGGGAATGCCTAAGTTGAGAGCGTTGCGAAAGAAGATGCGGGCAAAAAGGGGCGCGATAATGGCCCCAACTGCGACTAGCTTGAGAGCTAAAGGGGCATATTCACGGGAACTTCCACAGCCAAAGTTGCTTCCCGCAATGATAAGGTCGCCTGGCTGCACGTTGGGGGCAAAGTCAGGGCGAGCTTCCACAAAGGGATACTTGCAAAGGTCGGCCTCATTTTTGAGCATGTAAGGGGCATAGCGGCCAGGGATAATCTGGTCGGTATTTACGTCGGGGCCAAAAAGCCAGACACGGGCCATCACTTTACCTCCTTGGGATGGGTAATATAACCAGTAAGCGCGGTGGCAGCTGCTACTTCGGGAGAAGCAAGGTAGATTTGAGCATCGGGGCTACCCATGCGTCCTCGGAAGTTGCGGTTGCCCGTGAAGAGGCAGACTTCGTTAGGCGCTAACACGCCCATGTGTCGCCCAATGCACGCGCCGCAGCCCGGAGTGCCAATTGCTGCTCCCGCCAACAAAAGCGTACTTAGCGTTCCATCTTCGCTGGCCCTTCGCAACGATTCGCTGCTGGAAGGAACCACAATAAGCCGCAAGGTAGGGGAAATTTTCTTCCCTTTGAGAATCTTGGCCGCTGCGGCCATATCTTCATAGCGCCCGTTGGTACAAGTTCCAATGTAGACCACATCAACCGCTACTTTCCCAACTTCCCGCACGTCTAAGACGTTATCTACCAAGTGCGGGCAACTGATCTGCGGTTCAAGAGTCTTCAGATCAATCTCAACAACTTGGGAATAGGTTGCCCCTTCCTCTACCTTCAGCCAAGCGGGAACGCGCAAGTCTTTTGCTGCTTCGCCCGTGGGGGGAACCATTCCCGCTTTTGCGCCAACTTCAATCGAAAGGGTCGCAAGGGTCATCCGATCTCCCAGCGAAAGAAAATCAACCCCATGCCATTCTACGGCAGCATAAGTTGCCCCTTCAGCCCTAAGAATACGGGCCGCTTTAAGGGCCAAATCCTTTGCGCTGACCCCTGGTTGAAAGCTTCCCTTTGCCCTTACCAAGACCGTCTCCGGGACGCGCAGCCAAGTTCGTCCCGTCGCCAAAATCAGGGCAATATCCGTCGTTCCCATCCCCGTCCCAAAAGCCCCGACACAACCATAAGCTGTACTATGGCTATCGCTTCCCGCGATGACCATTCCTGGTTGGGCTAGACCTTCCTCGACCAAAACTTGATGGGAAATCCCCCGTCCCGTCTCGAAGAAGTGTGTGATTTTCTGTTCCCGCACCCACCGCCGGACCTTCTGCTGATGTTCGGCGGTCTGAATGCTGGAAGCAGGCGCGACGTGATCAATCACGACAGCGACCTTTTCCGTATCCCAAACTTGTTTGGCTCCCAGTTCTTGATGCAAAACCGTGATAATACTTGGCGAAAGACTATCATGCATCATCGCCAAATCTACTTTGACCGTTACAACTTCACCTGCTTGGACTGTTTGCCCAGCAGCATGACTAAGGATTTGCTCTGCCAGCGTTTGTGCCACTTAACATACTCCCTTGCAATAGACAACGTTGTCTGGTATTATCTTTCTTGAATTTATCATACCCCGTGCCTAAAAGCAGTTTTCCTAAATGCAAAATGTGCTAGAAAGTTATTCTGCATACTCATACAAAAGATCATCTACGTCATCATTACTTAAAACTTTAGTATCCGCCAGGACTTTGAGCCGCGCTGCTGCAACTCGCGCTTGCCCTTCACTGAGCGTAATGCCCAAATCGCGGGCCCGCTCCGCAATAACATGCCAACCCGTCAGCCGATGAGCAAAAGAGACCGTTCGCTTTTCCCCAAACATCGTGGGATCGAGAATTTCATAGCTTTTGGGGTCAGCCAAAATCGCTTTGGTGTGCATCCCCGCTTTATGCGTAAAGGCGGTCATTCCCGTAATATAGTTATTGAAGGGAATCGTTATGCCCACCATATCCGCAATCATCTGATCAAGTTCATGCAACATTGCAACATTGTAATGTTTGACAAAGTCTTTGTCTAATGAAGCCATCCGTGCAATAAAACCGCCTAAAGGAGCGATGCCATTGCGTTCGCCGATGCCTAAAATCGTTACATCTATATGCGTTGCCCCAGCCTCAAGCGCACAAAAGGCATTGGCAATGGCACAACCTGTATCATTATGCCCGTGGAATTCGATTTCACACTTGACGGCTTGGCGAATAGCCCCAACAACTTCTGTAACCTGCGCGGGAGTAGCAATTCCAACGGTATCAGGAACCCCAACGCGCTTAATATCCAGCGAATCCATCGCTTTGTAGACTTTCAAAAGGTCGGCTACGGGGGTGCGAAAAGCATCTTCGCAAGAGAAACGGATTTCAATGGGAAATTGCTTGAGGTAGCCGATAACGCCTTGCGCCTCCTCAATCAGTTGGTCAAGGGTGCGGCCATGGCTGACCTGGCGGAGTTGCTCAGAGGTCGCAAAGAGCATATTCACGCCTTGCGCTCCATTTTCGACGGCCAGCTTGACATCATTGAGGTGGCAACGGGTATGGGTTAAAACTTTCGCCCGCAAGCCCAACCCCGCAATGGTCGCCAAATCTTGGGCACTTTGGGGCGAAGCAGCGGGCGAAGTCAATTCGAGGTATTCGACCCCAAAAGCATCAAGGGCGGTGGCGATGATGCGGCGTTGTTCGCTTGTGAAATGGGCGGTAGCGAATTGTTCACCTTCGCGGAGCGTTGTTTCAACTAAAGCGAAGGGCTTGGGGAACTTCATAGGAGAGGCCTCTCGTTGTCGGTTGGTGGCAAGTTGTGGTAAAATGATAAAAAGATACACAAAAAACCCGCCACACCACTTGACCAAGTGAGACGGGGCAGCCAGGCATCATGAGGCGGAAGTATAGCAGGAGTCACTGGGGCTGTCAACCAAAGAGCCTTGGAAAGCCCTCTTGACAAACCCTTTAGGCTGGTGTATGATAGCTTGCGAAAGCGAAAAGGGTTTGGTAACTCTTTGTTTGATTGGGCCGAAGTGGCGAAATGGGAGACGCGCTGCGTTCAGGGCGCAGTGAGCGTAAGCTCGTGTGGGTTCGACTCCCACCTTCGGCACCACCTTTGGGGAATAGTTTAACGGTAGAACGCCTGATTCTGGATCAGGTAGTTGGGGTTCGAATCCCTGTTCCCCAGCCAAATTGTCTTTGATCACTTTTTTGTTTAAGGATTTTTGTTATGGCACATTAGAACCTCGCTTTGCGAGGTTTTTTTGTTTTCGCAACCAGCCTCTCCTCTCTTACGTCAAACTAACAAAGGTCGCCTTCTTTCTAACAAAGGATTCCTACTAATGAACGACATATCTCCTCGCCAAAGCAATGGTCTCCGCATCTTCCTCCTCTTTCTCATCATCTTTGTCACTGCTGGCTTTGGGGCTACTTGGGCCTTCAAAAAGCAATTTCTGAGCGAAATCGGGAATATCGCCCAGCGAGAAATCGCTAAAGTTGATAAATCCTTTGAAAAATCAAACACCAAATCAATTTCAGCCACGGGAGAGTTCAAATTACCAACGGGGTGGAAGCTTGCGCGGGTTGTAACAGGCACAATTGACTCTTTTGTGGATGCCACAGGGACAATTCAGGCCAAGTCTGAATCACTTTTACGCTTTGAAGTCAGCGGCCAAATTGCGGAAGTTTTGGCCGAAGCGGGCCAAACCATCGAGGCGGGGCAACCGCTTGCTCGCGTTGATCCCACCGATCTGAAACTTACGCTGGAGAAAGCTCAAGCCGATTTGCGCCAGCAACAGGCTTCTTATGAGGAATTGATTGCGGGGCCAACCCAAGAAGAGATAAACTCTGCTAAACTGCAAATCTCCAGTGCCCAAAAAAGTTATGAGCAGGTGCTATCCAAAGTTACTAACCAGGATATTGCCGCGGCCCGCACGCGCATCGAGCAAGCGCAAGCCAAGTTGATTCGCCTCAAAGCGGGAGCCGAAAAGGTGGATCGCGTAGCGGCTGAAGCGACCTTAGCGCGGGCTAAATCGGCTTTGGAATCGGCTCGTTCCGATTTGGCCACCACTAAAGAGCAAGCTCGCTTGGCGATGGAAGCCTCTGCCAACGACCTCCGCAACACCCAAGCCGAATTCAGCCGGACTTATTGGAATATCCGCGAGACTGAGCGCCAGATGGGGAAAGATAAAATCTCGCAGACGACCAAAGATCAAGAAGAAACGGCTAATCGCAAACTCAAAACGGCAGAAGATACTTTGGAACAAAAGCGGATGGCTTATGAGGATGCCAAGAGCAAAGAATTTACCACGCTTCAGCAGCGCGAGACCGATCTCAAGGAAGCGCAAGCGAAATTAGCTGATGTTTTGAAGGCTCCCCGCGAAGAAGACATTGCAAGCGCCCAAGCAGATGTTTTGGATGCCAAAATCAAACTAGAACAGTTGACTGGCAACCAACGGGCCAAAGAATTAGCGGTCAGCCAAGCCAACATTGAGGAGGCCAAAGCCTCTTTGGCTAAGTTGTTGGCTCCCGTCAACGCCGGTAAAATCGCGCAAGCGCAAGCAACGATTGCTCGTAGTGAGCTTGCAATCAAAGAGGCCCAGCGCAATCTCGATAAAACGACTTTGTTTGCTCCGTTTAATGGCACTATTTCGCTGGTTAGCATGCATGTTGCCGAGCCAGCAGGTGCAGATTCAAGCATTACGCTCCTCGATACGCGCAATTTTCATATAGATGTCCCCGTAGATGAGTTGGATATTGCCCAAGTAAAGATTGGGCAACAGGTAGCAGTGAGTGTAGATGCACTACCTAAACAAAAAATCACAGGAAAAGTGACTCAAATTGCTCCTTCAGCCGATAAAGGCACGCAAGGCTCGACTACTTATGCGGTTACGGTTGAGCTTAATCCCACTGAAGCCCAAGTACGGGCTGGAATGACGGCGGTTGTGGAAGTTCTCACCCAGCGCAAAGAGAATATCCTCTTAGTTCCGCGGCGCGCTGTAACGACTGAACAAGGCAAACAATCCGTTTTAATCCCCTCAAAAGCTCTGCCTGACCCCAAAGTGAAAACTAAAGCTGGGGAGCCAAATAGCGAAAAGCGCGAGATCAAGACTGGTTTGAGCAATAACGAGTCTTTTGAAGTTGTCCAAGGCTTGAAGCGGGGCGACCAAGTGCTTGTGCGCGATGTGGTAACTACGGTGAATCCGATGAACAGTGGCGCTGGTGGCAGTGGGCGTGGCAAGTAAAAACGAAAGATAGAAAGATAGAAGGTTGGTAAGCAATGAATCTCTTTGAAGCCCTCCGCATTGCCTGGTCTTCCATGTTTGTCAACAAGTTTCGCTCACTTTTGACAATGTTGGGCATCATTATTGGAGTCGGGGCCGTTGTCGGGATGTTGGCTATTGGAAATGGGCTTTCAAACTTTTTCAATAGTCAATTTGATAAAATCGGTGTAGGGGTATTCTATATCACTTCTTTCATCAACAGCAACAAAGTTGATGACCGTTTGGCGGCGCAGCTAACCTATAAAGATGCTGAAGCTATTATGCAATTAGACTCAATTGCTATTGTTGCAGTTGAATATAATGGCAATAGCACAATTAGCACAGGAAAAAAGCACGTTTACTCAGATTTGAAAGGTGTTACACCCCCCTATTTCAGGCTTGGGAACAACGAATTGGCGGCTGGCCGCTATCTTTCTGATGAAGAAGAGCAGAATCAAAGTCGGGTCGCGGTCCTTGATTTTCAAATAGCTAAAAACCTCTTTGAGGAGCCAACAACCGCGATTGGCGAACGTTTCACGGTCAATGGCAGCAAATTCGAGATTATTGGGGTGCTGAAAAGCGTTGTTTCCGCCCATCCAGGAATGCGTGGGAGTGTTTATATTCCCTACCAAACTGCGCGGAATCGGATTTTTCGCAATAAGGCGACTTCCAAAATTGATGTTTCGAAGATTCAAGTCAAAGTGCTAGATCGCCAAAAGATAAATAGCGCGATTACCGAGGTAACTAATCTTTTGCGCGAGCGGCATCGGTTGACCTATCAAAATAACGATTTCTCTATTATCAATCTCGACCAAATTCTTGATTCAATCAATGGAATTCTTAATGGTTTCAATGCTTTTCTCGGTAGCATTGCTGCTATTTCGCTTTTAGTTGGCGGAATTGGGATTATGAACATTATGCTGGTAAGCGTAACTGAGCGAACCAGAGAGATTGGGCTACGAAAAGCGGTTGGGGCCAAAAAGAGCGATATTTTGCTTCAATTTCTCGTCGAATCCCTCGTTTTGAGCTTAATGGGTGGCATTCTCGGTGTTGGGCTGGGCTATGCGCTTTCTTCGGGCGGAACCTTTGTCCTTACAACGATTTTTCAGGCCACAGGAGCCGAGGCAAGTGTTTCCGTCAATTCGATTATTTTGGCAACGGTGGTTTCGGCTTCTATTGGGGTCTTTTTTGGCATTTTCCCTGCTTTTCAAGCCGCTAATCTGAATCCTATTGAGGCTTTACGCAGTGAGTAAGCGAAAGAAAACAGTATGAATCTCTTTGAAGCGATAGGAGTTGCTTGGATTGCCTTAACAAGCTACAAACTGCGAGCCTTTCTCACGATGTTGGGCATCATTATCGGGGTGGGAGCCGTGATTGGCATTATGGCTATCGGCACGGGCTATATGCAGTTTATGCAAGCCGAATTTGATAAACTTGGCGTAGGGGTTTTTACGATTAGACCCGATGTTGATAGTGAGAAAACCGATGAAACCTTAAAACCTCGCCTTACAGCCGAAGATGCTGAGGCGATTATGCTCTCAGGCGATGCCTCAGCGATTGAAACCGTCGTTAGCGAATATACGGGCAACGGAATCGTGAATGCGGGCGGGGAGCGTTACTATTTTGGCATTAAAGGGATAACGCCAAATGGGTTTACCATAACCCAAGATAAGGTTGGGGCTGGGCGCTTTTATACTTCTGACGACGAAGCTAGTCAAGCTAGAATAGCAGTTTTAGGGCAAAATGTCGCCGAAACATTGTTTGGCACAATGGAAGATGCGCTTAATAAGCGAGTTTCAGTAAATGGTTTGATTTTTGAAGTAATTGGGGTGTGTGTGGCTAAGACTTCGAGCATTGGAGGGGGGCGCTTTAACAATCCTAACGACTTAGTTTACATTCCTTATCACACGGCGCGGGCCCGTCTGTTTCGCAGCCGCGTGACGACTCGCGTCAATGTCTCAACTTTAACCGTAAAAGCGCGAAGTAAGGAGGAAGTTGCCGAAGCCGTGAAACAAGTTGGGGCTTTACTTCGTGATCGGCATCGGTTGACCTACCAAAGCAATGATTTCACGATTCAGAGTTCCGAAGAAAATGCTAAAACGACGGAATCTACCCTTATGGGTTTCAATGCTTTCCTCACCATTGTAGCAGGAATTTCACTTTTAGTAGGTGGAATTGGGATTATGAACATTATGTTGGTGAGCGTAGCTCAACGAACCCGTGAGATAGGGCTGCGAAAAGCCGTAGGGGCCCGCAGGAGAGATATTTTAATGCAGTTTCTAGTCGAAGCGTTAGTCTTATGCCTCTTTGGGGGCTGTTTAGGCATTGCGCTAGGTTATAGTTTATCCAGTGGCGGAACTTTCGTTTTAGAAGAGGTTTTTGGAGCCAAAGGTGCAAAAGCCATAGTTACACCTGATTCTGTCATTTTAGCTACGGTAGTTTCGGCGAGCATCGGCCTCGTTTTTGGTTTTTTCCCCGCCTTAAAAGCCGCTCGCCTGCATCCGATTCAAGCGCTGCGCTATGAGTAAAACTGTGGTAAAATAAGTTTGCGAGCTAATTCACAACTCCAGTAGGATCTTTGCATGTCCTCAAAAAACTATTATGAGCAGAAAATTCAAAGTTATTCTTCGGAAGATTTACTCCAGCTTTGGGAAGAGATTGAAAATGGTGCTACGCCTGGTTGGGAAGCCGGAAAAGCTTTCGAATGTCTCGTTCTGCGAGCTTTTCAATTGGAAGGGGCAGCTGTCATTTGGCCCTATAGCGTTTGGGCTGGCGGTGTAGTAATTGAGCAAATAGATGGGGTTATTTTCGCGGATGGCCTAGCATGTTTGATTGAATGTAAAGATGTATCTGAAAAAGTAAATATCGAGCCAATTGCAAAGTTGCGTTATCGGCTTTCTCGTAGGCCAGAAACAGTAATTGGTATTATGTTTATTCGTGGTGAATTCACAGAACCTACTCTTATGTTAGAACGATTTACCAGTCTTCGTAAAGTTTTGCTTTGGGAAGGGAAAGATATTGCCTATGCTCTCAGCAAAAGGGCCATGCGGCGGGGACTTATAGCAAAATATCGTCATTGTGTTGAGCGTGGTTTTCCTGACTATAGCATCATTGGGTATAAAGACGATGATTAAAACATATCTTGTAACTGAGAGCGCAGTCGACAAAGCAGTATTCCAATACCTTTTGTCAGACAGCATCACTAAAAGTACAAAAATCGTTACTGCTGGTGGAAAATCACTAGCGAGTACGATTCTTATAATGGAGTCATTACCTGTAGCTCTTGTGATAGATACTGATACATTTGAGAAAGCAGCTATCAAAGAGCAAAAGGAACTTTCGCATAAGCTGCTTTTCCAGATTTCGCCTTCTGATGTGCCTTTCGCTGTTTTCACAGCTATTCCCCAGCTTGAAGCTGTTTTCCTCACCGATAAAGCACTATTTGAAGCCAAGACTCAGCAGCAATTTTCAGATTCGGAATGGGAATTTGCCAAAAGTCAGCCTAAGAAATTCCTGTTGGATGTTTTAGGCAAAAGATCGCTATCTATCCATCAGTTTCTGGCTAATCTGAGTGAAGAGGAAGTTAATATTTTACGAAAACATCCTCTTATCAGCGAGCTTAGTGAATTTCTTTCTAAAGTTATCAATAAAAAAGAAGACTTACTCGCTGCGGCCTAAAAACCCGTCTCTCCCAAGTTAAGAAATTCTTTCTAATCTGAAAGGTAGCTATAGCTTTGATGAATCCTATGCTTCCTTATCCCCAATCAATTCTTTCGCATCCCTTCCTCCGCGAAGGAAAATATTTGCTGTTGCGGTTTTCTGTATTCTTGCTCATCGTTCTTTTAAGCGTATCGCCCAACTTCTTTTCTTCCCCCAAGCTGATTTTACCTCGATTATCCACTGATTTCGCCAATTTACCTCTTTCTTTTATCCCCAATGTCGGCCAAAGTCAGCAAAAAATCCGTTTCCAAACGCAAGGCATGGGAAGTGCGATTTTCTTCGCGCAAACCGAAATAGCGCTGAGTTTGCCCACCAGTGATTCTCACTCAGCGAAAGTAGTGCGTTTGCGCTACGAAAATGCTAATCAAGCTGTATCTATTGCTGGCACAAATCCTTTACCAGGAATTGTAAACTATATTTTAGGCAATGATCCAAAGCATTGGCAGACGAATATCCCTACTTACAGTGGAATTAGCTATGAAAAGCTCTATCCTGGAATTGATCTATCCTACCAAGGCACAGAAGGCAAGCTAAAAAGCACTTATCATGTTGCTCCTGGCGCAGACCCAACTCAGATTAAATGGCATTACGAAGGAATAAATGCGGCTAAAATAGATGAGAAAACGGGCAATTTGCATCTTACAAGCGCTAATTCACACGAGAAAGAAATTATTGAATATGCTCCTGTTGCTTGGCAAATCATCAATGGCGAGCGAGTTGCGGTTGCGATCCGCTATGTTTTAATCGAAAAACAAAACGTTTTCTTTCAAAAGTCTCTTCTTTCAAGCGAAATTCCAAGCATCGGTTTTGTGCTTGAGAACTATAATTCCGCTTATCTGCTTACGATTGACCCTGTTTTAGCTTACAGCACGTTTTTAGGCGGTAGTCAAGCTGATACTGGCTATAGCATCGCTATTGATAGTGCAGGAAGTGCTTATTTCGCGGGTGAAACGAAGTCTTCAGATTTTCCTGTCGCCAATGCTCTGAATAAACAGATTGGGGATAGTGACCAAGGCGGAGATGCTTTTGTGATCAAGCTTAATCCCGCAGGAAACACGCTCCTTTATAGCACTTTTATTGGGGGAAAGAAGTATGATCGAGCTTTTGGCATTGCGGTAGACTCTAGTGGAAATGCCTATCTTACAGGAGATACCAATTCTGATAACTTTCCTCTGGTTAATTCGCTTGATAAAAGCCTTTCGACTGTAGGTTCAGATGCTTTCGTTCTCAAATTAGATCAAACTGGCGCGAACTTGCTTTACAGCACCTTTCTTGGCGGCAATGGAGGCGATATTGGTTACGGAATTACAGTAGACCGTAGTGATAATGCTTACATTACGGGTGAAACAGTTTCGCTCGACTTTCCCACGACTCAAAATGCGTTTTTGGCAACCAAAACAACTTCTGATAATGATGTTTTTATTACTAAAATCAATGAAAGTGGTAGTACTCTTGTCTATAGCACTTTTTTGAAGGGCACAGGTGATGATAGCGGGAGAGATATTGCACTAGATAGTAGTGATAACGTCTATGTTACAGGTAGTACTCAATCAAAGGATTTTTCTACAACCACAGCTGTTGTTTCTAATACTCTCGCTGGGCTTCAAGATGGTTTTATTACTAAACTAAGCGCAGATGGGAGCAAATTACTCTATAGCAGCTATTTAGGTGGTTCAGGCGTTGAAGTCGGCTATGGAGTCGCAGTAGACAGTGTGGGAAGCATCTTTGTAACGGGCCAAACGAACTCAACCGACTTTCCAACAACTCCAAACGCATTCTCTTCTAAAAAAACCACAACTGATAATGATGCCTTTGTTCTCAAGATAGACCCTAACAGCAAGACTCCTCTTTTTAGTACCTATCTTGGTGGCAGTAATGCAGATTCTGGGGACGGTATTGCGCTAGATAATAATGGTAATATCTTTGTAGCGGGCGAAACCAGAAGTACAAACTTTCCTTTGTTAAAAGGCATAAGCAGCAATTTAGCGCTTAAAGGCAACACCGACGCATTTCTGACGAAACTTAACTCTTCAGGCGATAAATTGATCTTTAGTACCTTTTTGGGAGGCGATGGCGATGATACAGCTAATGATGTTGCTGTAGATGGTTTGGGAAGAGCTTATCTCATTGGGGCTAGTTCTTCAACCAGTAATTTTCCGCTGCTTAATCCGCTTCAAACCACGAATAAAGGAGATCGAGACCTCTTTCTTGCAAAAATTGTTGTTCCAAGTATTTGTATTAGCAATGTAAGTGTAAAAGAGGGTAATAGCGGGACAACTAACATGGATTTTACGGTAACGCTCTCGGATAAAGTGAATGAGAATGTTACTGTAGATTATGTTACACAAGATAAAACTGCTTTAGCAGGAATAGATTATCTTGCTGTTCCTACAACAACCTTAACTTTTGCGCCAAATGAAATTCAAAAAACTGTCACGATCAAGGTTTATGGTGATCTACTTGAAGAGCCAAATGAGGATTTATTGGTTAAACTTGGTAATTCCTCAAGCAATGTAGAGTTTACTAGCGGTTGTAATGTTGGTGTTGGGACAATTGAAAATGATGATTCCGCAAAAATCTCTATCAGTGATGCCCAACCGATCAAAGAAGGGCTTAATGGTCAAAAAGCACTGACCTTTACCGTTTCTCTCACGCCAAAGAGTGTTTTTGATCTTCAAATAGATTATCAAACCGTTGATAACACTGCAAAATCACCTTCTGATTATCAGACTCAAGCAGGAACGCTTTTATTTCGGGCCGGAGAAAGTACAAAAATTATCACGATCACGGTTTTTGGTGATAGTGAAAACGAGAATGATGAGCAATTCTTTATTGATTTGTCAAATCCGCGCACTACAAATGGTTTACAAGAGCAACTTGGCAAAGGGCGCGGAATCGGAATAATCATTGATGGCAATGGGTCAAATCTTTCAATTCTCGATGCCCAGCCTCTCTTGGAAGGCAATAGTGGCTCAACAAATGCGGTTTTTACTGCAACTCTTTCGCGTCAAAGTCTCATTACGGTTACGGCTGATTTCGCAACAAAAGATGGTACAGCGTCGAATGCTGGTAATGACTATACTTCTGTTAGCGGTAAAGTAATTATTCCGCCAGGCAAAATAACAAAAACAATAGAAGTCGCGGTTAAAGGCAATTTACAGGCGCAGTTTGATCGCCAATTTTTTGTCAATCTGAGCAATCCGCAAAATGCAACCTTGGTGCGGGATCAAGCTATAGGTACAATTCTCGATGATGATGGGCCCGATATTCAATTTAATAGTGAGCGCTTTCAAGTGCGGGAAGATGAAATTTCAGCAACTATTTCTATAAAATTGAGCAATCCCTCACCTAGGGCGATTTTAGTAAACTATGCAACTAGCGATAAGAGTGCAATAGCAGGCGTTGATTATCTTGCTGAAAGGGGAATCTTGCGTTTTGAGCCAGGTACAGTGATCACAACCTTTGTTGTCCCTCTTCTTGATAACAAAAATTATGAGGGTCTAAGAGAATTAAACCTAACGCTAAGTAATCCGGCGGCGGGGGCGACTCTGGGCAATCTCAAAGAAGCAATCTTAGCAATTTCCGATAATGAACGAACCCCAGATGCTAATGCAAAAGGGCAAATTCGCTTCATTTCACCAACTTACTCTGTTAAAGAGAATGATGGCCAAGCAACAATCATCGTTGAACGCATAAATGGTAGTGGGATTGTAAATGTTCGCTATGATTCTTTTGACCAAACTGCTGTAGGCGGCAGAGATTATGTGCAACAAAGCGGGACCATTACTTTTAATAGCAGTGAAAGAAAGAGTTTTAAGATTCCAATTATTGATAATAAAGAATCAGATGGAGATAAAACTGTTAGCTTGACTCTTAATAACGTTACAGGTGGAGCAACTCTTGATGAACCATCTGTTGCAAATCTTAATATCATAGATGATGATGCAACAGCCAAAAGTATAGTTTTCTTTGGTTCACCGAATTACAATGTTGTTGAAAGCGATGGTTTTGCAACAATTGTAGTTAGTCGAACGGGCAATCTTAGTCAAACAATGAGTGTTGACTATGCGATCAGTGATAATACTGCTATTGCGGGCAATGATTATCAAACAAAGCGAGGTACGTTGCGCTTTGGGCTGGGGCAAGCAACTCAAACTTTCACAATCACTATTGTCAATGATTCATTGATAGAAGGCTACGAAATAGCTAATCTTACACTGCTGAATCCCACAAATGGCGCGATATTAGGCACTCGAAGTACTGCTGAATTGACGATCATTGACGATGATTTCGATTCAAAAGGCAGAGGAACCATCCGTTTTAGCTCTCCTAGCTATTTTGTAAGCGAAAATGGCACTTTTGCTACCCTCGTGGTCAAGCGAATCGGTGGAAACACTGGAGCCATAACGGTTCAGTATAACACTTTTGATGGTACGGCTATAGCTGGCAGAGACTATACGGCGGTTATCAGTGGTTTACTTACTTTTGCCAGTGGTGAAACGCTGCAAAATATCACTATTCCAATTCTTGATAACAAAGAAATTGATGGGAATAGGTATCTTAACCTTGTTCTGAGCAATATTACTGGAGGCGCAATTTTAGGAACGCAAGATACTGTGACCTTAACTATCGTAGACGATGATGCAGCCTCAGCAAATATAGCTATTATCGCTTTTGATTCACCAAAATACCAAGTCAACGAAGGGATTGGCAATGCTCTTATCACAGTGAAACGAACAGGAAACTTGAGTAACACTGTAACAGTACGTTATACCACTATTGATGAGACGGCATTAGCCAATGGAGATTATCTTGCAAGCAGTGGAGTTCTTACTTTTAGCGTAAATGAGGCAAGTAAAACGTTCCTCGTCTCTATTGTTGATGATTCGGTAGCAGAAGGTGAGGAACAACTTCAATTGGCTTTGAATGATGTTAGTGTTGGGGGAATGCTCGGCGCACAGCGGATGACAACTCTTGTTATTGTGGATAATGATGAAATAAGTTCAAATAAAAGTGTTTTTTACTTTAGTTCCCCGAAATACGAGGTTTATGAAAGTGTAGGAAAGGCTCTAATCACGGTTTATCGGACAGGAAATACGACAAGTGAAGAAATTGTGCATTATGCCACCAGCGATGGAACGGCAATTGCGGCAAAAAATTATCTCCCAATCAGTGGTACGCTTACTTTTGGCAAAGGGATAGCGAGTCAAACGTTCAGTGTGCCTATTATTGAGGATCAAGTGGCGGAAGGTGATAAAAACCTATTTTTAGCTTTGAGCAATCCTGCTGCAAATGCAATTTTGGGAACTCAAAGTAGTGCAATGCTAACAATTATTGATAATGACCAACATTCAGAAGGTGTTATTTTCTTCGGTAATCCAGTTTATCGGGTTAATGAAGCAGGGAAAAGCGCAATTATCACCGTGAAACGCACGGGAGGCACTACAGGAAGCGTGAAAGTTGATTATACTACCAGCGATGGAACTGCATTAGCAGAGAAAGATTATACTGCAACAAGTGGAACCCTTGTTTTTAATAATGGAATAGTTGCCCAAACCTTTAGTATCCCTATTCTTGACGATTCACTGGTTGAAGGTGCTGAAAATATCAATTTAACTTTGAAAAATGTTGGGGGTGGCGCACTTCTTGGGCTACAAGCTAAAGCTCAATTGATTATTGACGATGACGATGATGATAAAGTAGCTTCTGGCGTGGTGCAATTTGACTTTGAAGATTATCGAGTTGTTGAAAATGCAGGAAGTATCACGGTAACTGTTAGACGAACAGGAGGAGTTAAGGGAACAATTACTGTAGAATATGTTACAAGCGATGATACAGCTAAAGCGGGCAAAGACTATCGCCTAACACAAGGAATACTTACTCTTGCTGAGGGAATATCGTTTCAAACCTTTAGCATTCCAATTCTTGATGATCAAATTCGTGAAGCTGAAGAGAAGTTTAAGCTGATTTTGCGTAATCCAACCAATGGTAGTCAGCTTGGCACACTTTCTAGTGTAACAATTGTGATTGAAGATGATGATCCTTTGCCTTGCGTGCAATTTAGCAGCAGCTATTATGCAGGAAAAACGATAAAAGGTATTGCGCCAATCACTGTGACGCTGAATCCTGCTTCAGAAGAAAATGTCCAAGTGCAGTTTACCACCCGCGACATTACCACAACCCTCGCAAATGAATTTGTAGCTCAAGCAGGAAAAGATTACGTTTCAAACAGTGGAATATTGAGTTTTACACAGAAAACAACGCAACTATTTAGTATAACTTTGCTGCCAAATGCTCAAAAAGCCAAAAAAACATTAAGTTTACAACTAAGTCAACCTTTAAGTGCAACTTTGTGCAAGCCAATGAGTGCGACGCTTACGCTTGAGGAGCTTGGGCGTTCTGAAGTCTACTTACCGCTTATTCTGGCTCCGCAGCCGCTTCCCGACCTGGTTGGGAGTTTTCAACTTACACCGGCCCAGCCTCGCGCTGGAGAGCAAGTTTTAGTGACTGTTACGATTACAAACCAAGGAAAAGTCGCTGCAACAGGCTTTTGGACTGATTTCTATATCAATCCTGCGAAAAGAATCACAGGGCCAAATACTCGTTGGGATGAGGTTTGCAGTTTGAAGCCTTGTTTTGGGCTGGCGTGGTATGTGGATTCGTTGCAAGCTGGCGCAAGTATTACGCTTCAATCGGTGGCAAAAGATTATTCAGCTAAATATACTAACTGGCAAGGCTACTTTATCAAGGGCACAAACGATCTTTTCCTTTTCGTAGACAGTTGGAATCGGCTGGAAGATGCCAAGCCTGGCGAGGGTGTACCAACGGGGGGAGTTGTCGAAACCAATGAAACTAACAACGGGACTGAAACATTGTTAGATGTACAAGGAACATTCAACGTTCCATTTCTTCATCAAAAAACTCCTTTTATGCAAGCACGTTCACTCTTAACTGAATCAAAGTGATAGGAGAGGTTTTAATGCACCGTTATGCGCTAAGTATTATGCTTTTCATCTGTGGGTTAGGAATTATTGTTGTTGGTTCACAAGCATGGTTGCCGACGGAGGTTGTAACGGCTAAACCTGCTTTGCAAGTTTCGCCACGCCCCCCTCTCACTGCGGCCCCCGTTGCGCCGACCTCCGTTCCCGCAACCTCCGTCCCGCCGACCTCCGCTCCCGCAACCTCCGTTCCCCCAACGGCAGTTGTTCCTACTTCTCTCCCGCAAACTTCGGCTCCCGCGACTTCGGTCCCGGCCCCGACGCAGCCAAGGTCATCTTCCAAACGTTGCGTGGCCGGGGGAAGTGGGAAAGCAACGCCAACCCCTTTGGGGCGAATTACAGGCACGGTGATTGATTTGTCAACAGGGTATCCCGCAAAAGAGATTGAAGTTCGGGTCGGGCAGATGATTGTGGGGAGTGATTGGAATGCAAACTATACGCGGGAGGGGCTAGGGAAGGGGAGCTACGTTGTGCAATTGTTACTCCAACCTGGGCAAGGAGTTCCTGCTCAAGCGGCCCAAGAAATACCTTTGGAAGAAGCTGAAACAAAGATCGTGCATCTCTTCTTCTATAGTCAATTAAGTCCCACACCGACTCAAACGCCGACTCAGACACCGTTCCCAACTCGTACTCCGACCTTTACCCCAACGCCTTCTGTTTTGCCCCCAACCGCAACGATCTTTCCGGCCCAACTTCCTGAGACGGGGGGGAAAGGGTTAGCAAAGAATCCTCAACTGAAGTAAACAAAGAGGAAAGATTAAGCGACCTTTCCTCCTTGCTTGCTTTTCAAGGTGCGAAGTTACTTAACGTAGACGGGTGTGCCAAGCGGGGCCCAATTATAGAGCTTTGAGGCTGAACCTATCGGTAGGTTTATGCAGCCATGGCTAAGCCGTAAGCCTGACCCAAACCGATTATGCCAATAGGTTCCGTGGATGGCTACCCCGCCGTTGATATACATCACGCTGGGCACATTGGGGACAACGTACTTTTCACCATTGATTGTTCCTCGCATCGTTTGAAGCGGAGTTTTGGAATAGACCGCGAAACTCCCACGGGGGGTTTCGGCTCCGTTGCGGCCCGTTGAAACAGGAGCATCAAGGATCAAGGTATCACCTTCATAAGCATAGAGCCATTGCTTATTGAGGTTGACAACAATATACTTACTTCCCCCTCTTATAGCGGGAACTTGGGCTGGTTTGGGAGCCACGGTTGGTTTCGGTCTGATGACGGGGAGAGGTGTAGGGGGAATGGGCGTAGAGGTAGGTAACGGTGTAGGGGTTGCGGTTGGCTCAGGAGTAAGGTTTAGCCCCCGCAAAAGAGCCAATTTATGCCCAAGGGGGCTAACCTGTACCCGCAACGCCAAGTCGGGACTCCGCGGATGATACTCTAGCCGTCCTCGCTCAAAGTATTGTACTTGTGTCAGCTGGTCAGCAACATATTCCCAGAGCGGTTCGCTGATGGGATAGCCAAAAGCTTCTACTTGCCCATTGGTTTGCCAAAAACTCAGGAACGGTTCCCGCACAGTATGGCCCGTCTCCTCAAAAAAGTGTTCCCCTTCCAGCGGGATATGTGGAGGGGCTGGATCAAATTTGCGCCAGAGAGCCGTCGCATAATCTTTGCCAACATGGCCCAGCAAAATGGTTCCCGTGTTCTCCGCGTGCCATTCCAAGCGCCCCCGCTCAAAATATTGCACCGTCAGCCCATTTTCCCCTAATTCCTTTGTGATCGGTGCGCCCAGGAGCTTCTCTCCATTATGTTCACGCCAATAGGAGAGAAAACCATGCTGGTCGCTCAAAATCTGGCCCGTTGAAGCAAACCAAAGTTGCTCATTGCTTGCGGCATCCAACCCTGGACTTAACCCCCACAGGGCCAGTAAACCTAACAAGAGGCCTCCCCAAGCCAAGGAGGGGCGTTTCATGAGTTGCTGGATTTCTACCATCGTTGTTTTCCTTACCTTATTCAAAGTGGCCCTTGAAGCTCTTTTCCCAAATTATACCAGATGCGCCCAGCCTAGCCTTCACAACTAGCCAACTAGCGGGCTACCCGCTACACTTCCCTACAGCCTTCCAAAGGGTAAAGTTGCAGCAATTGACGCTCTTATGCTATAATCTAGCGGGTGGTGGGAGAGCGAAAAGAGTTCTAGCGTGCTTATCAAGCGAACGCCGCAGTATTTAGCATTCGTAAGTTTGTTTCTCTTGCTGGGAGCTTGCAGCCAAATTTCGAGCGCTTTGCGGCCCGCAATGACTTCTGGAGAGCCTCCGCAGCGCGTTCCTTTGCTGCTTTGGCACGCCTGGCCCACGCCTGAACAACAGGCCCTAACCAAACTCATTGATCATTATAACCAACTTCATTCGACGGTCCAGATTATACCCCAAGCTATGCCGCTGGCCACGCTCACGAGCGAATTGCGAAGAGCAACTTTAGCGGGGAATGGGCCGCAGCTGATCCTCTTACAAAGTCATACGCTTGGAACTCTAGCCCAAGAAGGCCTTTTGTTGCCCCTCGATGAGCAATTGATTCCGCCTGCCAAACTCGCCGAACTTATTACGCCCACCGTGGCCAGCGCTCACGCTAGAGATGCAGGTGGCATTCAACACCTTTATGGTCTGCCCCTGACTTTTGACACCTTAGTTTTGTTTTACAATAAAACAAGGATAACGACTTCCATCTCCGATACCGCAACGCTGTTGTCTCAGGTAGATCGTTTGACCGATCTTAAAGCCCAACCTATGGTTTGGGGGTTCGCTTACACGCTCTCGCTAGACAAAACAATTTGTTATCTACCAGCTTTTGGGGGCCTGATTTTTGATGCCCAAGGGAAGTTGGGCTTGGGAAGTGAGGGCCGTGAGGGGACTGAAAAATGGCTTCAGTGGCTGGTCGACCTGCGCCAGAATCCGCGAATTTTAGCCGTGAATGATAGCATTGCCGTTGATAGTGCGCTCAAGGCTCGCCGGGCCCAGCTGACCATCGATTGGGTCCACATGTTGGCCAGTTATCGGGCCTTGTGGGGCAACGCGCTCGGCATTGCCCTTCTCCCAGCGTTGACTAGCACACAGCGGCGGCCCCAACCTTACGTCCAAAGTGATGTTCTGAGCCTCAGTACCCGTGTGAAGGGGCCCCGTGAACGCCAAGAAGCGCTCAATTTTATGCTTTATCTCTTGAGTCCCGAAGCCCAGCGCGCCTTTTTGAAGGGCGGAAAACAGCCGACCTTGCAAAGCTTGAAACTTGAGGGCGATTCCCTAGAGCTAGAAGCCGCCCGCGTCTTTCGGGCCCAAGCCGCTCAAGGCCTGGCGATGCCCAATAGTCGCGTGGCGAATGAGATTTTACGGGTTGAGTTAGAACGAATGCAACACATTGTCTTGCGGGGCTTGGCCACGCCAGCGGATGCTGTAACTTCGACGGAAGCTAATCTGCGGGCCCGTTTGGGGCCCCGCATTCAGCCTTGAATTCAAGCCAAATTTGCCCCTTTATTGGCTAGTTGCCCTTGAGCCAAAAATGTAGTAGAATGAACGCGGCGTACTTCTCTTTTATAGCCTTCGCTATTGTTAGTTGAATGCCCAACGAAGTTCACAAATTGAACCTCAAAAAAGTGTGCCGTGAACTTCAGGTTAGCCAAGCCGCCATGGATGTAATCCTGGACAACAAGATAGGGGCATACAGTTTGTCCCATGCGGTTCACCGCATAAACAGAACCATGGATAACGGGTTTCTCTGGTTTGTGAGACTGTAAGACCTCTGCATGTGGGGCAGTACAGGTGGAAGCAGGATTTTGATGGTGCATATTTTAGAAAACCTAGAAAGTAGCAGGATATGAATGGCAAGCAGAACCGAAGAAATGGTGCGGCATCTAAAGGCCTTGAGCATGAACACCCCCGATATCGAGGCATCGGCAGTTGTTAGTGTAGATGGTTTAATTATGGCCTCAGCTTTGCCCTCCGATGTCGAGGAAGATCGGGTCTCAGCAATGAGTGCCGCGATGCTTTCCTTGGGGGAACGCATTGCGGGTGAACTGCGCCGCGGCCAACTCGATCAAGTCTTTGTCCGTGGGGAAGATGGCTACGTAATTCTGATGGCCATTGGGGAAGAAGCCGTCTTGACCGCTCTGGCCCACAGCCGCGCCAAGCTCGGTTTAGTCTTCCTCGATATGCGCCGCACAGCCAATGAACTGATCAGCCTCGTTTAGGCAGAGTCGCTGGAGCAAAAAAGGCCCCAAGAGGAGCCAAAGGCTTTTCTTGGCAAGGTGAGGCGGTTTGGTGGCTCATTTTCCTTCTCCAGCGCAAGGCAAAAAACACCGCTCTAAGGTGGCGGCTTCCTTGCCGCATTTCTCATACAAAGTCAAGCCTCAACCAGGGAGTTTCTCTGGCTGAGGCTTGGCTTATTCGCTGACTTTTTTGCGCCGAAAGAAAGTTTGGCGGGGCTATTTTTTGCTAAAAACAAAACTTGGCAAGTAAGTTTCTAGCCCCCGAACAGCTTTCATTGTGGGGAGCGTCTGAAGCCACACTCTCCCTGGCCCCTGTAGGGTTGCCATGATTAGCCCCTCATCATCGAGAAGCACATTTTGGAAGCCCTTAACCATCTCAACACTGATTTCCTGCTTAGATTCATACATTCCTAAATGGCTGATCTCGACCTTGAGCGGTTGATTAGGTTCCAAATCGTGTTCAATGACTTGACCATGAAGTTCCAAAAAGATTAGCCCTGGCCCAGTTAATTTCTGGAGCGCAAACCCCGCGCCCCCAAAAGCCTCTTTAGCATTTTTTAGCTTCAACTTGGGAAAAGTTACGTCGCTGAGTTTCACGCCTTTGAAGACTTTTTTGCCTTTTTCCTCAACTTCAACGACTTCCCCACAGATAAAAGCGCCGCGCTGACAGACAATCTCTTGGTCGGCGGCCAAATTAAGCGCAATGATTTGCCCTGGAGCCTGCATTGCGAAAGTTACAAAACCGGTCCCGCCCGTTGAGGTAAAGACCGCCTGGCCCGCCACGGGTTTGCCCGTCATGATGTTCTTTGAATCAGGAGTTACTTTGAGGTCAATATTGCCGCTCATCCAACTCATCCCACCTCTGACCGCCGTAAAAATCTTCTGGTCAATCGGCACTTGAATCTTCACCGCTTGAAAAGTCGTCCCCAGAATTTGCCATTCAAGGCCACTATTGGTTTGACCTTGATCAACAACCACCGCTTCGGGCAACCGTAAACTTATCGACATTGCGTAAATCCTTTTCCTGACAAGCAGCTAGTTTAGGGCCAACTAGGCTAATTCTTATTGAGCGTGGCCAGAAATTCGCTGTTAAGGCGAGTTTTGGCCATGCGGGTCAAAACTAACTCTGTGCCTTCACTTTCGCCTAACATACTCACCATCCGCCGGAGCGTCCAAACTTGGCGCAGCATATCCGAACTAAGGAGCAATTCTTCGCGGCGCGTGCCACTGCGCTGAATATCAATCGCGGGGAAAATCCGTTTTTCGGCCAGGCGGCGATCAAGATGAAGCTCCATATTGCCTGTGCCTTTGAACTCTTCATAAATGACATCGTCCATCCGGCTCCCCGTATCGACCAGACAAGTCGCAATAATCGTGAGGCTGCTCCCGTTTTTGATGTTTCGGGCCGCGCCAAAGAAGCGTTTTGGGGGGTAAAGCGCCACGGGGTCGATTCCGCCCGAAAGGGTGCGCCCGCTTGGGGGCATATCCAAATTATAGGCTCGCGCTAGGCGGGTGAGAGAATCCATCAAAATCACTACGTCTTGACCACCTTCGACCAACCGTTTAGCCCGTTCAAGCGTCATTTCAGCAACTTTTGTGTGGTCTTCTACAGGCTCATCGAAGGTTGAAGAAATTACATCGCCTTTAACGCTCCGCCGCATATCAGTAACTTCTTCAGGCCGCTCGCCAATCAATAAAACCATCAATTGCACATCGGGATGATTCATAATTATCCCGTTGGCAATAGCTTTAAGAAGCAAAGTTTTCCCTGCTTTAGGCGGCGAAACAATCAAACCCCGCTGGCCGCGCCCAATAGGGGCAATCAAATCCAACAGCCGTGTTGATAAGATATTGGGTTCCGTCTCCATTTTCAATTGGTCATCGGGAAAAATTGGGACTAGATGCTCAAAAGCGGGCCGTTTGCGGGCTGCTTCAGGGTCGATGCCATTGATCATTTCAACGCGTAAGAGCGAATAATAGCGTTCACTTTCCTTTGGCGGGCGAATCTGGCCCCACACCCGATCTCCCGTGCGAAGGCCAAAGCGCCGAATCTGCGTTTGGGAAACGTAGACATCATTAGGGCCGGGCAACATCCGATCTCCGCGCAGGAACCCAAACCCATCGGCAACTATATCCAAAATCCCATCATTGAAGGTATTGCCCGCTTCTTCGGTTTGGGCTTGGAGCAATTTGACGATCAAATCTTGTTTTTTTAGTCCACTATAGCCAGTAATGTCTAATTTGCGAGCCATTTCGCGTAAATCAGGCAGGGTCTTGGATTCTAATTCAGCCACATTCACGGTCAAATTCTCCTATTTGCATCCAAAACCACAGAAAACGAGGTGATTTGTAGCATTGATAATACTTTTTTTGACATTAGGTGAAGCAATCTATTGAAAAAACCAAACTACCGAACAAACCAGCAAGCGATATGCATGGTTTTCAGCAGAAAAACCTTACAAACTACGAGCTAAAAGGATTGAAAGAGGGTGCTTGTTGGGTTGGCAACAAGCCACAGCATGAAAGGTAAGGAAAGAAGATGATCTAGCCAGGACAAACGAATTTCAATCGACGGCAAGTGTACTTGAGAGGACTTTGGTTGGGCCAAGTAGAAGAGGCCGGGGAGACAATTTCTGGATGGGCAAACCCAGGGGCATAATAACACACGTAGGTATTTCACGCAAGGTAGCCCCTACCCTTCGGCGGGCGGAAGCCCTTGAAAAGCCCGCCGAGGCTAAGGTGGCTTGGAAGCGAGTGGAGCAAGTTAGTATTGAATCATTGAAAAGATCGGATATTGTGTGAGGCGTTCGCGGCCATTAAGAAAGGAAAGTTCAACCAAAAAGGCCAGTTCTTCGACCTTGCCCCCAACTTGCTCGACCAATTTGCTGGCCGCAATCACTGTTCCACCCGTCGCCAGCAAGTCATCTATAATCAGGACTCGTGCGCCGGCCTTCAGAGCATCACGGTGAATCTCAAGTTTATTTGTGCCATATTCAAGTTCATATTCAACTTGATAGGTTTCGGCGGGCAATTTGCCAGGTTTCCGCACGGGCACGAAGCCGATCTGAAGCTCGTAGGCCAAAGGGGCCCCAAGAATAAAGCCTCGTGACTCAATGCCGATAATTGCATCTAGTTTGCGGTCAGCGTAGCGGGCCACAAGGGTTTGAATCACTTGGCGAAAAGCGGGGCCATTGCTGAGAAGCGTGGTAATATCTTTGAACTGAATCCCAGGCTGGGGAAAATCGGGAACGTTCCGAATAAGCGAAGGTAGGTCTATCGGCATGATATTTCCTTTGAATAATTGGCTAAAACGCGGCTTAATTGTACTCTAATTAAGGCAAAAGAGCAACTTGGGGTTTGCCATGCGGCCCTTTGAATTTGGTAGCTCCTGTAAGGGTCGCGGTGGCCGAAGCTTTGAGGATAGCGGGAAGGTAAAGATAGCGGGCCGTTGCTTCCGCAGCCACAGGAACCGCAAGATGGGCCACCGTACCCACGGAAGCTTTAACGAAGCTCGTGAAAAAAGGGAAATTCAAATTCGCCATGGTATCGTCTACCGTGTGATAGAATTCGTTTTCATCCTCATTAAAATATTCAATTGCGGTAACAGACGGATACCCAAGATCCCAAAAAGCACGACTGTCAACCTCTGAATCGCTATTGGCATCGATTTTGGGAACTAAGGGTATTTGATAGAGCTTGACAACCTGAGTGAAAACATTGGCAAGGGCTAAGTCTTTTGCGGATTCTGTATTGGTAACATAGCGCGTTTCCAGAAATACAACACCGTTGTACTCAGAGTTGATTCTATCATTCGCTATCATATCCATATTGTAGACGGCCACAAGGTTTTCATTCTTTTCTTTGCTGGCTTTGGCATAAGCAACACTGCCAAGTTGATCATATTCTTCGCCCGTAAAGAAGATAAAACGGAGCGTGCGCTCAAACTTATGCCCCGCAAGTTTGGCAGCAGCCACCATCACCCCCACTGAGCCACTAGCATTATCATCGGCTCCTGGCGAAAGATTGCCTTCGGGCATGGAATCCAGATGTGCTACAATCAGGACAACTTCACTGGAACGAACTGTGCCCGTAATTTCTCCCACAACATTTCTCCCAGCCAGCTTATTTCCATCTTCATCTATGCCATTCCAATTCTGATAACTGGTAGCTAAACCTTGGGCTTGCATAAATTCATACACATATTGGGTGGCTTTTAAGATAGAATCGCTTGAAAGCTGATTCCGAGTCTCTAGTTTAAGGCTTTGCCCATTAAGGATGATAGGAAATTTACCACTTAGGTATCCTGTGTAGCTGAACAAATCGCTTTCTTTTATCTCCTCAAGCATTTTAGTAACAATTGGGCTACGAGGAATTGGATTTTCCTGCGCTTGCGTGATAGTTACACTCTTGCTCCTACTAAAGAGGAAAGCTAACCCTAAAAGTGAACCCCACCAAAATACAGGCCACCACCATTTTGAACTAAATCTCGCAATGTTCATTAGGCTTTTATTCTTCTACAGTAGATAAAACCAGAAATCCAATATATCACAAATGAGGGTTTAACACAAGATTGTACTCTAATTAAAGCATACGAAAGGCCCTTTGAGCTACAGTAGCTCAAAGGGCCTGGCTCTCAAAGGCTAATGTTAAAGCTTACTTAACCGTCAAACTAATTGTGTCGGTTGCCGTGAGGCCCGAAGCAGCTGTAGCTTTCACGGTGATGATGTGATTGCCCTTTGGCAAATTGTCTACCACAAGCGAATCACCTGTACCTAAAACATTGGTAGTCAAATTGGAACGCCACTCTAGGGCAAGTGGGGTTTCCAACAATTCACTTTGCAAATCGTATGCTTCAGCACTCAATTCTACCTCGTCGCCAACGGCGTAGGTATCCCCCCAGGCGAGGTCATCAATCCAAACTTCGGGAGCTTTGACGGGTACATTGATTTGCACACTAGCTGGGTTACTTGAACGGATGCCATCACTAGCGATCACCCGAATCTGAGCATGAGTCGACCCTGGTAAATCACTGAAATCTATGTCCAACTTGTTTTCAGTCAGACCAGTTTCCAAAATTATCCATTCAGATGCGGGATTGGTCACGTCAAAATTGTATTCTACACTATAGGTTAGTTTATCACCATCGAGGTCATTTGCTTCCCAAGTGATGGTGTAAACCCCACTACTTATGGTGTAGACGTTACCTAGCTTTTCGGCAGGGGTCAGGGAAACATTCGTAATGAGGGGATCATTGGCACTCACCTTGATGGTTGTTAAGACTTCCGTCTGCTTCATAATTCTGAATTGGGTAACATTCGCAGGGAAGCGCATCGTTCCTTCAAAAGGTACTTCTGAAAGGGCTTCAGTTTTGTTCCCTCTTGCCGCAGGCGGAGCCAAGTCTGCTTCTAGGGTTTGACTGACAACTTGTTGCCCACTGGCATTCAGTCCCGCAATCCAATATGATCCCTTTGCGGCAACCGTAGTTTCTATCGTATCCGTAAAAGTTTCCCACGGTTCCAAATCAACCACTTTGGTTTTGGGGTTAATTGTCCCAAAAAAGTAGATCAAGCGCTCATCGGGACTAGCTGAAACTGCTGCTGCTGGTGGAGCTAATTGGTCAAAGAGCCAATCGTAAACCCCCGCCGAAGTCCACATATCCTCTTGTTTAGCCGAAGACCCCATATAATCCCCGACATCAGCTAATTTTCCCCGTTTGCCTACTTCGTAGGGATGATAAGTGGCGGCGGGAATGAGAATGATATCATATTGGGGATGCTTGGTCTCTTTGCATAAACTTAGGCCACCCTTGGCCGTTTCTTGCTCATCCCAAATTTTCCCAGTGATACTGGCATAGCCTTGGTTGACGCTACACCGAATCGAGCCACCATCATAAGTATCCCCAATGCCATAAGTATGAGCAATTTCATGGGCCACGGTAGCGGCTGCGTCTTGGTGGGTGGCAACAACGATGTTGGTCGGTTTGCCATAAGTATAACCCGCTGAAACGCCACCATCTTTGTTTTTGGGATTTTGGGCAATAAAACCAACAATCAATTCATAACAGCCATCTGCTTTAGAGTTGGCTTGACATTCGGCAGGCATTAGAGCGGTTAAAGCCTGCCAGACTGCCAAGCGGCCATTATCAGTATTCAGATCATAATTTTCACAATTTGAGGCATCAAACTCCTCCCGCACAGCCCATTTAAGTTTTCCCCCGCCACAGGATAGACAGCGTGGTCATCAGACCACTGTTACTACTGAAGAGTAAAGCTAATCCCAAGAGTGACCCACCAAGAAAGATCACCCCCCACAACTTCGGACTGTTCATTGGGTCTTTATTCTCCTACAATAGGTGAAAACGGAAGTGTAATGTACCACACTTGCTAGTTTCGTGCAAATCAGTCACAGCTTGGCTAATGTACGCTTGCCATGCTAAAGGCCCTTTGGGATTTAGAATCCCAAAGGGCCTGGCTCACAAAAGGGGCTTTTAGTTTAGCTTTCAGACGTAAGAAGGGTACGGTCAAGGGCCGTTGCTATCGCGCCTAAGCGACTCATCAAGGCGGCGAAGTTCTCAAAGGTTAAGGATTGCCCGCCGTCGCTGGTCGCCCGATCTGGGTCAGGATGCACTTCAATTATGAGACCGTCTGCGCCTACGGCGATAGATGCCAGCGAGAGAGAAGGGACTAAATACCACTTGCCCGTCGCATGGCTGGGATCAACGATGACGGGAAGATGGGAACGGCGTTTGACCAAAGCTACCGCATTGAGATCAAGGGTATTGCGGGTGGCGGTCTCAAAGGTCCGAATCCCGCGCTCGCAAAGAATAACGTTGGGATTGTCCTGCGAGAGGATATATTCGGCACTCAGGAGCCATTCCTCAATAGTCGTTGAAAGGCCCCGTTTGAGCAGAACCGGCTTCTTTGTACGCCCTACTTCCTCCAGGAGTTGATAGTTCTGGATGTTACGGGCCCCAATCTGAAGGACATCCGCATATTTGGCGACTAAATCAACATCGGTGGGAGTCATCACCTCCGTAACAATTGATAGGCCCGTCTCATCGCGTGCTTGGGCCATCATCTGAAGGGCTGGCTCGCCTAGGCCACGGAAGGTGTAAGGTGAGGAACGGGGCTTGAAAGCTCCGCCCCGCAACATCGTAGCCCCTGCCGCTTTGACCGCCCGCGCCGTACTCATAATCTGCTCTTCATTCTCTACCGCGCAAGGCCCCGCAATAACTACACAGCCGTTTCCCCCAACGGGAATCCCCCGAACCATTACGACGGTATCTTTCGCACAGAACTCACGGGAAGTAAGTTTGTAGGGGCGGGTGATTCGCACGGTCTGCCGCACCCCCGTGAAGAACTCTAATTCCTCCCGTAAGGTCGGTGGAATCGCGGCCCCAACGATCCCGATGATCGAACGTTCTTCCCCTTGAAGGGGATGCCCTCTAAGCCCGTACTCGGCTAACCGCTTTTGGATAGCCTCAATATCCGCCGCCGTTGCATCGTTATTCATTACAACGATCATTGAATTATCCTTACCTTGTATTAAGTTTGTCCGCACTCCACCAATTGCGCTGATCATATTTTCACCCTTCGCGTCAGCAGAGGGTAGCGAGAAACAAGACAAGCTGCTTCTTTCCCCTTGGCTGGCTCCTATGAAGCCCCCCGATCTAAGCGAAGACTTCGCGCCTCCCGGAGATAGATATGGACGATTTCCTTGGCCCGTCGAGGGGTATTCCAGTTAATCAAGACCCGAATGCAAAGCCGTAAACTTCCTGGAACATCAATCTCATGACTACAGAGGAGCGCAACATCTACCCAACCTAGCTCCCGTGCGGCTACCGCAGGGAATTCGGCGTTGAGGTCAGGGGTGGTGGTGAAAATAACACTCGCAATATCTTCGGGTAGAAGACCATTTGCTTCAATCAATTGAACTAATAGCTCATGCGTAGCTTCCAGGATTGCGGCCCGACTGTTTTCCCCTACCGTTGTTGCTCCCCGAATCCCGCGACACCAGATCGTCATGAATACCTCTCAATGGAGCAGGCTCAAAGCCTGCATTGCCCAGATCTACAAACAGAAAAAGCGTGAAGCCTTGGTTGCTTCACGCTCTGTATCTTTTTACTGGCTTATAAACTACTCAACGCGAAGCAACCAAACCGTATCGGGGTGAGGGTAAAAGAAGGCACTAAAAAATTGAGCTTGGAGCTGCGCCATTTGGTTGATCGCTTCCTAAGAAAAACTTAATTTTACATTTAGCGAAACTATAGCATAAATTAGAAGCTTTGTCAAGCCTGAATCTTGGCTCCCTGGAGCTAGTTCTTTTGGGATATTGCCCTTCCTCCACGCCAGTGGTAAACTTACGAAAAGACAACTAGAGTGATTAGCTCGCCCTGATCAGAAAGATCGTTTATGTTTGAAAGATTAAGTCAACGCTTGACGCGAGGAGTTCTTTTTTGGGATCTACTCTTCACCCTCGCCAGCCTTTTCTTTTCCACGCACATTCGCCTTTGGTTTGAAGTCGGGAAAAACCTAACGGAGCAAAGTACGCAGCTTCCCCTTGAAATCTATCTTGTTGCTACGCTGACTTGGGGCCTCACCTTCCTTCTGCTTACCCCCCAACGGGCAATTTTTGCCAGTAGTCTCCTGGAAGCTATCGGGCGGTTGATGGGAGCCATTGGGCTGGCAAGTATGGCTTTCGCGGGCCTGCTCTACTTCACCCTCCGCGAAGTCTCCCGCCTTCAATTCCTCTACTTTGTAGGCACTGATCTCCTCTTCCTTCTCTGCTTTCACCTTATCGTTCGGGCCAGCCTTAGCCAACGCTTCCAACACCGGCAGCAGCGCCGGGTTTTGGTGGTGGGAGAACAGACGATAGGGCAACAGTTGGCCGAGGAGTTTCTCCTTCGGCCCTGGGTCGGCTTACTTGTGGTTGGTTATACCAGTGATGAGCAAGCTGCGGTTACATCGCTACCTTGGTTAGGGAAGGTCGCCGAGACTGCTCAAATCGTTGCGAAGCAGGAGATAGATGAGGTAATCTTTGCTCTGCCCCCTAACCAACAAGCGCAAGTAATGCACCTTTACCTTCAGTTGCAACAATACCCCGTGATGGTGCATATGGTTCCGGGGCTTTTGGATTTGGCTTTTGCGCGCACCCCCGTCGACGCGCTGGGGGGGATTCCGCTTATCAGCTTGCGCGAGTCAGCCCTTACCGATGCCCAAAGGATCCTTAAACGCCTCTTTGATTTCAGTATTAGCCTTTTCCTTCTGCTAATCTTCACACCTTTGTTGCTTCTGCTGGCCCTTCTTATCAAGCTCGAATCCCCAGGGTCGATTCTCTTCCTTCAGGAAAGAATTGGGGAACACGGCCACCATTTCCGCATGATTAAGTTTCGCAGTATGTATCAAGATGCTGAAAAGCGCTGGCAAGAGGTCGCCAAACGCGACAAAGACGGTAATCTCATTCACAAACAGACGGATGACCCACGGATTACACGCATAGGGCGATTCCTTAGAAGGACAAGTCTGGACGAATTACCGCAATTGCTCAATGTTATCTATGGCGAAATGAGTTTAGTCGGGCCTCGTCCTGAAATACCCTACATTACCGCTGAATACGAACCTTGGCAATGGCAACGGTTTAGAGTTCCCCCTGGCATCACGGGCTGGTGGCAAGTGAATGGCCGCAGCGATAAGCCCATGCATCTCCATACGGAAGACGATCTCTACTATATTCAGAACTACTCCTTTTGGCTTGACTTGCGGATTTTGCTGATGACGGTGTTAGT
>Ga0316612_1000086_pt1 | contig 36006 bp, 38 predicted proteins | sample MIS2016226_MG_FD_207676 | JGI IMG/M metagenome (GOLD analysis project Ga0316612, IMG submission 207676) | Microbial mat bacterial communities from Middle Island sinkhole, Lake Huron, Michigan, United States - MIS.2016.226 | ecosystem: Environmental > Aquatic > Freshwater > Lake > Sediment... | reverse complement strand
AGTTTCCTTCTTAGCTCTTCCGATAGCTATCGGAAGGTTAGAGCATCTGACTGTTAATCTGAGCTCCGATAGCTATCGGAGTTGGTTCGAGAAGATAAAATTATAAGTTCTTTAAATAATTAAAATATACAGTTTCCTTCTTAGCTCAGTTGGTTAGAGCATCTGACTGTTAATCAGAGGGTCCTTGGTTCGAGCCCAAGAGAGGGAGCGAAAAGCTAGTCGAAAGACTGGCTTTTTTTGTTTATATTTGGATATGAATTTTTGTGTCTATATATTACATTCCATCAAATTGAACCGATATTATATTGGCTTTACCTCTGATTTCGATACCAGACTTGATTTTCATTTAAATTCTGATGTGCAACGAAAATTTACTCACAAAGCTAACGACTGGACTACTTTTCTAAAAATTGAATGTCAATCAAAAAAACAAGCATTAGCTATTGAAAATCATATCAAAAAAATGAAGAGCAAAGTTTATGTTGAAAATTTATTGGTTTATCCTGAAATTATCAATAAATTACTAGAGAAATACATTTAAGTTATTATTTTAGTAGTCATTTTTCAGCCCCGTAGTTCAACGGATAGAATGGGAGTTTCCTAAACTTTTGATCCGAGTTCGATTCTCGGCGGGGCTACAATTTATAAAATATTGAATAGACGCCGTTTTTCGGTATTTATACCTCTTCATCCCAAGATTAGGTCAAACTTAAAATGCTTTATCATCGCCTCTCAAAACGTTATAAATAGTTTTAACAATTATTTGAATATCCAATAAAATAGACCAATTTTCCATATAAAAAATATCATATTTTACTCTGTTGATGATGTCTTGGTCTGTTTCTACTTCGCCACGAAATCCTTTGGTTTGTGCCAATCCTGTAATACCTGGTTTAACAAAATGACGCACCATGAACTTATCTATTTTTGTGGCATATAAATTAGCAATACTTACCATGTGTGGTCTGGGACCAACTACCGACATATCGCCTAGCAGAACATTCAAAAACTGGGGCAATTCGTCTATACTTACTTTGCGGATAAACTTGCCTACTTTAGTTATTCGAACATCGTTTTTAGAGGCCAAATCCAAATCGGCATTGTCATTGATAATCATGGATCTAAATTTATAACAATTAAATTCTTTGTAATTTAATCCGTTTCTTTTCTGTGAAAAAAACACAGGGCCTTTCGATTCTAATTTAATTATAATAGCCAAAATTGGGGTCAGCCAAGACAGTAAGCCAATTATTATTAGTAAAGAAAAAACAATGTCAAAAACACGTTTTATGACTTTGTTCATGGTTTGGTCCTGCAAAATATTCCTCAAAGAAATAACAGGAATATAATCGTAATATTCGAACTTAGCCGTTCTGGAAAGGATTTGTTTTTCGCTAGGAATAAGCTTTAAAGTTATCAAATTATTATCTGCAAAATCAATAATATTGCTAATTTGACTATCCGACAAATCAGCCATTGCACAATATATTTCGTTGGTTTTGCTGCTCAATACATATTCGAGACATTTGTCTATTCTTTCTTTTTTATGATTTTCTAGGGTAAATACTTTTAATAATCTATAACCATAATCAGGATTTTCTATAAAAAATGATTTTAAAGGATTTATATTTGTTTTGTTTCCTAACAGTACTACACTTCTAGAATTTCCTCCAAATAAAACCCTGAATTTTCTAAGAAAATAATAAATAGAAAGCTTGAAGAAAAGAATGATTACTATCGAAACGAAAACAAAGAAAACAACCCGTTTTTGATAATAAAAATCAGAATAAAACAGCTCTAAAGCCAAACAAAATAAGGAAAATAAAATGAACTGTTTTAAAGCACAATTGAGTATTGTAATAACTTTTGTATAGCGATAAACCTCATAAAAACCCAGATAAGCAGCAATGGCAAACCAAGCAAAACTGATTAAAATGGAATAGATAATTGTGTTCGAATGAAAGAAAAATATATAAATAGCCGCTACATTGATGATTATTAAATCTATCAAGTATGAGAAAGGGCGAATGTAACCCGAATATCTTCCCGTTTTGGTTTTCAACTATTTAATATATTTAGAAAAATCTTTATGCTCTTCTTTCAACAATTCTTCATTTGACAAGGATTTGAAATAGTCGTAGGTAATTTTCATTCCTTCGGCTCTATTTACTTTGGCTTCCCAGCCCAAAAGTTCTTTCGCTTTGGTAGTGTCGGGTTGGCGTTGTAAAGGATCATTTATTGGCAGCGGATGATAGACCACTTTTTGATTGGTTCCTGTGAGTTTTATGATTTCCTCGGCAAAATCTTTGATGGTAATTTCGTCGGGATTTCCAATGTTTACGGGATACACATAATCTGAATGTAATAATCTAAAAATACCTTCTACTTGATCGTCAACGTAACAAAAAGAACGGGTTTGCATGCCATCGCCAAAAATGGTCAAATCTTCGCCACGAAGTGCTTGCCCGATAAATGCGGGAATTACACGACCATCGTTGAGTCGCATTCTGGGGCCATAAGTGTTAAAAATCCTAACGATTCTGGTTTCGACACCGTGAAAAGTGTGATACGCCATCGTGATGGATTCCTGAAAACGTTTGGCTTCGTCATAAACCCCTCTTGGGCCAATAGTATTTACATTGCCATAATATTCTTCGGTTTGCGGATGAATGAGTGGATCTCCATAAACTTCTGATGTTGATGCTATTAGAATTCTGGCTTTTTTGACTCTTGCCAATCCCAAAAGATTATGCGTTCCCAATGAACCTACTTTTAGGGTTTGAATTGGAATTTTCAAATAATCGATCGGGCTTGCTGGCGAGGCAAAATGGAGGATATAATCTATTTTTCCGGGAACGTGAACAAACTTGGTTATATCGTGATGATAGAACTCAAAGTTTTCTAATTTGAATAAATGTTCAATGTTTTTCAAATCCCCCGTTATCAGGTTATCCATCCCGATAACAAAATAACCTTCCTTAATAAAACGGTCACAAAGATGTGAACCTAAAAAACCTGCTGCGCCTGTAATAAGTATTCTTTTCATAAATTATTGATCTAATAATCTTCTGTGATAATTTATTTGTCCCAGATGATAGGTTAGATGAGTTGTTAAGTGAATTAATAAATATTCTAATGTGGTTTTTTTGTCAAAAACTAAAATGGGATGTTCATTTTTAAGTTCATCTTCAGTAATGTTATTCAAACTCATTTCAACTATTAAAATTGTATTTTCAATTTGTTCTATCAACTCTTTTTTTGAAATGTTTTTTAATGAAAATTCTAACTCCCGATTTCTTATATAATTTGTTTTTCCGAATTCTGCTCCAATATAGGTGTTTAAATTTCCTACCAAATGCAGACAAAGATTTCCTGCAGAATTAGCGATGTTGTTTTCGACAATCCAAATTTTCGACTCATCGTTGTATAAATTTATTTCAGATTTTAATCGAAGTAAATCTCTGTTAAAAAGCAGTTTTAAAGTTTCTACAATCATTTATTTCACATTAAAAATCTGTTCCAATATCTTAATTGTAATCAAATAAGTTGGTTTTACACCCGTTGTTCCCAAACCGCCCGAAGCCAATGTACTTCCTGTTTCCAAAGGATTGTCCGAAGCGTAATAAGCATATCTCACTTTCACATCTTGCGGAATACTTTTCCTGATTTTGGATGCCGATTGTATGGCTTTTTGATAATACGATCCTTCCATTTCGAGTCCGATTACGCCCCAAGTCGATTCGTGGAAAAACTTCAATAAATCTTTGTTTTGCAATGAAGTTCCTAAAACAGTAACCATTGGTCCTTCAAAAACGGGAATGCCATCATCCTTGAACATTGCTCCTTTTAATTCATTATTAAAGAAATAATTATCGGCTGTTCCCTCGTTAATATGGGCAGTTGGAATCATAATATCGCCTTTTCCTCCTTCTAAAATTCCAGCTTTTCCCATAATAGAAACGGATTCGACATTCAAAAATATATCTTTTTTGAAGGGTTTCAATAATTCGTCGATGGTTTCATAAGCTTGTTCTCCAAAGGCATAATCCATCACGATAATTACTGGTTTTTTGTCTCCAACAGTTGCTTTCGGAAACGATGATTTTGCCCAATCAATTTTGGCGGTGTCAAAAATTTGAACATCAATATTAGTGCCCGATTGGTCTGGAATTGAAATCATTCCGTGTTGTTTGGCAAATGCTTCTACTTTGTTTCTAAGTTCATCGGCACCCGATTTGCTCAATTCTTCATAAATATAGAAATCTGATTTGTCTTTAAACTTTGATTTTAAAACTGTCGTGGCAAAAATTGAATTCATCACGCTGTGCATATTGGCACTAATGACGTGAATGGGTCGGTCTAAAAGCTTGTTTTCTTTTAACACTTCTTTGATATTGGTTGCCCAAATTTCGCCGTGAATGTGATGCCCTAATCGTTCTCTCAGAATAGGACTGAAAGTGATGGTTCTTTTGTTGTCCATTACCACTTCTTCGATGGCTAATTTACCCAACCAACGGATGACGTGCAAGAAACGATCAGGCGATAATTCTGACCCAAAAGCATCGTAAATCTCTAAAACTTCTATAAATGTTCGTCCTAGAATGTTTGCTGCGTGCGAAACGGCTTTCTCTTTTTCGATTTGCGTCAGTTTCTTTTTTTGTGAAACGGCCAATTCCAATTTTTGCCAATCACGCGAAACTTCGCCGCCATCGTCTAATAAAACCCTGTTTCTAATTTTGTGCGATTCGATGAAAATAAAGGTCAAATGCGTCAAAATATCATAAATGTCAGACCGTCCACGAGTGATTTCGACATTCATTTGTTCGTCGTCAATGCGGTAACAATTTCGTTTCCTTTTTGGCGGAACAATGGCTTGAAAATGCGATTTTGAATAGCCTTCATCCGAAGTCAAATTGATAAAACGACATTCCTCAATTCCTGTAGGAAGGCGTTCAATGACGTATAAAAGTCCGTTGAGTTCGACTTTTTCTTCGCCTAAATTTCCATAAATTTCAGGGCGTAATGTTAATAAAGCTTCTCTTAAAGTGTCGCCAGAAACGCCCATTGGTTTGTAAAATCCACGGTTGAACAAATGCCGCATCGTGATGTACATTTTTTCGATTGCCGCCGATGATTCTTGTGCTCTGGATCTTGATGTGTTTTTTATTTCGTTCATTCTATACTGTTTTCTAACCTGCAAATGTAAGGTTTTAATGAATTAGTTGGATAAAATTAATGTAATCACTGGTTCATTGATCATCATTTTTCCGGTTGATTCATTTCCTTTTTGATTGGTTTGTCTATTCCATTTTCCTCCCGAAAAAGTGTATAAAAATTCACTTTCGACATAATTATATAAAACGAAAGGAAAATACGTTTTTTGGATTTGTGTTAGTTTTGTATTGGAATCGATAACGGTTTTTTCGGTTTTGTTTTTTTCAATCATTAACTTTTCGAAACCAACAAAAAGTCCGTTATTTGGAAATTTTAAATTAAACTCCTTTACATCAAATCGGTTGATTCTTGTTCCTTTTTTGACTGTGACGACAAAGTCTTTATCTAACAATTCTTCGGCTGGAAAACCATTGGCATCCACAGCATAAAAATGAATTTTGATAATGGCATCTTCAATTCTACTATCGGTGTAAATGCTGACTTGTTTTAAATATTTTGTCTTTTTATAGGATGGCAAGTAGGGAAAAAACTTGGTGTCAATTTTAGGTCCATTGTCGAATGCTTGATACATTTCGTTTTTATTTTTCCCGATTTCAACTGTTTTTGTGCCAATGCTTTTTGAAATCACGACTTCATTTAATGAATAAGACATCACTTTCAAATTCACTATCGAAGCTTCCGAAGCCTTGATAATTTTCTTGTCATATCCCAAAGTAGAAAAAATCAATTTCTTATCATTTGCGGTTGTATTGATAAAAAAAGTTCCGTTTTCCTCTGAAGTCGAGCCGATATTTTCGTTCTGAACCCAAATGTTTACATAGGGAATTGGTTTTCCGGTAAGGCTGTCTTTCACCATTCCTTTTATTTGTGCCGAAAGAGAAAAGCTTATGAAAACCAGCAGTGAAAAAAGTCTTTTTTCTATCATCTTTTTTCTATTCTCTACTTAATATATCAACAATTTTTCTGTCATTACTCAATCTTGGAATTTTGTTTTGTCCGCCTAGTTTTCCAATGGATTTCATATAGTCTTGAAAACCATTTTTGGCAACTTTTGTGATTACTAATTTTCGCAACACTTTGCCCACAATCAAATCATCGTAATAGATGTTTTGCTGTCGCATTGCATTGTCTAAAGCTTCAGCAAAAGCTTCTGGATTTTCAGGTTCATTTTCAAATTCGATGAACCATTCGTGATAGGGCAAACCCTCTTTTGGAGTAATTTGTGGCGCAACGGTAAATTCGTTGATGCGAATTTCAGTTCCGATAATTGCTTCCTGCAAAGCACTTTCGACTTCTTTGCTAATAACGTGTTCGCCAAAAGCCGAAATATAATGTTTGATTCTTCCAGAAACAATAACTCGGTAAGGTTTTAAGCTAGTAAACTGAACGGTGTCGCCAATGTTGTAGCCCCAAAGTCCGGCATTGGTCGAAATAATCAATACATAATTTACGCCCAATTCCACTTCGCCAATGGTATGCCTTTTTGGGTTTTCTTGAAAAAATTCATCACTTTTGATAAATTCATAGAAAATTCCAGAATTCAATAATAGCAACATTCCTTTTGCTGCCTGTGAATCTTGGTAGGCAAAAAATCCTTCCGAAGCCGGAAATAATTCGATGCTATCTACTTTTCGACCCATCAGGTTTTCAAATTTGGCACGATAAGGTTCATAATTGACGCCTCCATAAATAAACAAATTGAAGTTTTTGAAAATTTCGCCCACAGGCTTCCCTCCTTTTTGCGAAAGCTTTTCAAAATACATTTGTACCCAAGAAGGAATTCCAGAAATCACAGTCATATTCTGGTCGAAAGTTTCTTCGACAATGGCATTAACTTTGGTTTCCCAATCGTCGATGCAATTGGTTTCCCAAGAAGGCAATCGGTTTTTTTGTAAATATTTTGGAACAAAATGAGCCACTATTCCAGACAATCTTCCCAGTTTTATTCCGTATTTTTCTTCTAAAATGGGACTTCCTTGCAGAAAAATCATTTTGCCATTGACAAAATCGGCATTTCCTGTTTCGTGAATGTAATGCAAAATGGCGTTTCGAGCCGCTTCGATATGAAAAGGCATCGATTCCTTGGTTAGCGGAATGTATTTGGCTCCCGAAGTCGTCCCAGAAGTTTTAGCAAAATATAGCGGTTTGCCTTTCCAAAGCACATTTTCTTCGCCTTTTACCACTTTATCAATATAGGATTTCAAGCCTTCATAATCTCGAACGGGAACGTTTTTGGCAAAATCTTCAAAAGTGTTGATTTGGCCGAAATGATGGTCGATTCCAAATTGGGTTCTTTTCGCTTGACGGATTAATTCCTCGAAAACACGATTCTGAGTTTCAATTGGATTATTTGCCCACGCTTGCGTTTTTCGATAGATTATTTTGGCGAAAAGTTTAGCAAAAAAAGGTTTTAAAGACATTCGTTGGGTTTTATTTTTTTTTCGCTTTTGATGCGTAGGATTTGGAATTTTTTTCTTCTGTGGCTACTTCTTTTCGGAGTTCCAATTCTTCTTTGGAAGGAGATAAATCTACTGCAGGTTGCGCTTCATTGGCTGTAGAAAGAATAGAATCTTTGTTGAATTTTGCATATTCCAATTGGCCTGTCAATACTTTTTGGATGGATTTGATGTAGGCTTCATTTTGCTTCAATGCCATGGTCAACGAATCGGATTTAAGGGCCAATTCAGTAGCGTCTTTTTTCAATTGAGAGGAGGAATACCCAGGAATATATTCACGCAAGGGCGTAAAAGCAATGATAAAAGTAGTAAAAGTAATCAACAAAATAGCGCCCGTAGTGGCTGCCACAAAAACATTCATCAAATTGAGTTTGAAGGAAAAAAGTTCTTCAAATGTATCGTCATTCAAAATAACCAAACGGTTTTTTGTGAATAATTTTTTGTGAAGTTTTCTTCGTTTAAGCCTGTTTTCTGACATATTTTGCGTTTATGATACAAATATAATAATAAATGCAATCATTCGCTTGTTTTCTTGTTGGTGTTTGTATTTAGATTTAACGGAAAAAATTTGCTTATAAATCCAAATAATATCTTAAAATGATTTAAGGTTAAGTAATTCTATTTACCTTTGTCTCAAGAATTAGTACAAATTTGCTTCGGCAATAAATTATTATATTATGGGAAGAATAGGTTTAACAGAAATACTGATAGTTTTGGCTGTTGTTTTGTTACTTTTTGGAGGTAAAAAAATTCCAGAATTAATGAAAGGTTTGGGTAGCGGAATCAAAGAATTCAAAAATGCTGCTAAAGATGACCAACCAGCGAATAAAAAAGCAGACGAACCTAAAGAATAGATTTTCTTTAAATTCCAATTTTTTAGATTCCAAACTCCAAACAATTAATTTGTTGGGGTTTGGGATTTTGTTTTAAATTTTATTCTAATTTCAAAACTTCTTCAATTATTTTTTGCTTGCAGGTTTCCCAGTTGAAATCTTTGAACATTTTGGGTTGTAGTTGCGAATTGGCATCTTCAAAATAGGTTAAACTTTTTTGAACCATAAAAACGGAACCATCGTGATATTTTTTTTTGTAAAAAGATAAAATATCTTCGAGCGGATATTCATTCAATAAAAAGTACAAATCAATAAAATCTTTTTTGCTTCCTCGACCTGCAATAGCGTTTAACTTCATTGCGGCAATATCTTTGGTAGAAATCATTCTAATATTTTCTACAAACAAACAATCTGAAAGTAGTGGATATTTATAGTTTACAAAGTCTACTTTAACATCGTCGATTTTTGTAATCAAAATATTTTTTGTGCTTTGTGCTACATTTACTTCTCCAAATTCAGAAAGTTTTTCAATAAATAGTTCGGGGTTAATTTCTGAATTTCCAAATAAATCAATATCAATTGAATTTCGATGACCCATTTGTAAAGCTAATGCTGTTCCTCCAACTAAATTAAAATCTGAAAATAGTTTTTCAGACATAATTTTTTTTAAGAGTTCCATAAGTTCGGGTACAACTGTCTGTGTTTGTAACATCTAAATTCGGTTTTGTCAATTTTAAAAATAGCAGATAAATAAGAAAGCGTTACGGCATCAAGACTTCTTAAATTTAGAGAAACATTTTTAATGGTTTCTAATCCGTAAAGTTCTTTTAAAAGTTTCCAATCTTTAATAAATCCATATTCTAAAACCTTATGTATAAGATGAGACTTGTGCTTTTCAAAATCAAAATCATTCAAATCCACATCCCAAAAAAGATACTGCGAAAAGTCGTTTATGGTTATTTCTTTCTTCATAAAACAAAGGTAGCTTTTTTTTAAATTTCCAATACCAAAAAATTCCAAATTCCAAATGTGTTAATTGGAGTAAATCTCGAAAATATAACTTTCAATAGAATTAATAAACGCTGTTATTTGGGTGTTGAATTCTATAATTTTTTTGGTTTTTAATAACTATGATGCAAAAGCAATTTTAGTCATACTATCACGATAAGCTGCAAATGAAAGTGTTGCAATTATTTTTTCTTTATCTAAAACCGAAAATCTTCAATAATTTCTTCTATTGACATTCCTGATGCAAGGTAAAACAAAACATCTGAAACCGTAATTCTTGTGCCAGAAACACACGGTTTTCCGCTTCTAATTTCTGGATTTATACTGATGTGTTTTTGCCAATTTCCCATAATCAATTGATTCAATAATCAGATTTAATCCGCTATTTTATTCTTCGTTATAGCTCCATTGTCAACCATTTGCAAACACTTTTAAAAAAAGGAAAAAAGTTAACTAAAACCGAAATCCCGATAATTTTCGGGTTGAAACAGTAAAACAATTACACGAATTCTTATGAAATTCGTGTAATTAAATTTTAGAATATTTTAATTAATTCTTGATCCAAAAAGATCCTGCGGTAGCTAAAAAAACTTCCGTTTAAGTTAGCCCTAAACACTTTGAATGTTAATTAAACTCCTTTAAATGTTGTTCCTAAAGCCAATAAAACAAAGCCTATCAATAGTAGCCAATAATTATATACTGAAACAAATGGGATGCTTGTAAAATGACCTGCAATTCCTGCAATTCCTGTTATCATTGCAATAAGCCAAATAATTGTTTTTGGTGATGATGGTTTCATAATTCATTATTTTTTTGTTAAACATTATTATTTGATATAAAATATCATTCTTTGTTATGTGCTCATAACGGTTTTTAAAATCCTAATTACTTTATATTAAACTTTAAAATTAACAAATAAAAACCAAATAAAAAATTATGCTTCTATTTATTTAATTCCATTGCTTATGATTCATTCCAAATTGGAATTTGGAATTTCTTTTTTGGAATTTTTAAATTACCATCGTCAACTGAATTCTCTTTCTGTCTTCATCCACTTCAACAACTTTTACGGTAACGTGTTGGTGCAATTTGACTACTTCATTCACATCGCTCACAAAACCTGCTTTGAGTTGGGAAATGTGAACCAAGCCGCTTTCTTTTAAACCAATATCGACAAAGCAACCAAAATTGGTAATGTTGTTGACAATTCCGGGTAAAATCATTCCAGTTTTCAAATCTTTTATCGTTTTTACATTCGGGTCAAATTCAAAGATTTTGGCAGACTTTCTGGGGTCTAATCCCGGTTTTTCGAGTTCTTTGATGATGTCTTTTATTCCTAAAATTCCAATTTCTGATGTTATATAATTTTCGGGTTTGATTAATGCTGTTTTTTCCTTATTGGCTATTAAATCATTGACAGACAATTTCAAATCTTTTGCCATTTTTTCGACAATTGGATAGGATTCCGGATGCACTGCCGAATTATCCAAGGGGTTTATTCCGTCTTTAATTCGAATAAAAGCAACGCCTTGCTGATAAGCTTTTTCGCCCAATCGAGGTACTTTTTTCAGTTGTTTTCGGTCTTCAAACGGGCCGTTTTCCGAGCGATATTGTACGATGTTTTCGGCCAACTTCTCTCCTATTCCACTCACATAACCCAACAAATGCTTGCTTGCCGTGTTAATGTTTATTCCAACCGAATTCACGCAACGAATTACAGTATTGTCCAGTTCTTCTTTCAATTTTGTTTGATCGACATCGTGCTGGTATTGCCCTACTCCTATTGCTTTTGGGTCAATTTTTACCAATTCTGCCAAAGGATCAGAAAGTCTTCTGCCAATAGAAACCGAACCTCGAACTGTCACATCGTAATTGGGGAATTCTTCTCGAGCAATTTTCGAAGCCGAATAGACCGAGGCGCCCGCTTCGGAAACGATGAAAACTTGGACGGGTTTGGCTCCGCCCTGTTCGCCTGCGGCTCGAGTTTCGAAAGCAATTTTCTTGATAAAGAATTCGGTTTCTCTCGAAGCCGTTCCGTTCCCGATGGAAATCGCATCGATTTGATAGGCATTAACCATCGATTTTATCTTTTTCATCGCCATAGCGGTTTCGTTCTGTGGTGCGTGTGGATAAATGGTTTCATTGTACAGCAAATCGCCTTTTTCGTCCAGACAAACCACTTTGCAACCGGAACGAAATCCTGGATCAATCGCCAAAATTCTTTTTTCGCCCAAAGGCGGAGCAAGTAATAATTGTCCCAAATTATTGGCAAAAACCTGAATGGAATTGGCGTCGGCCTTGGTTTTTGCTTCTTGCAAAGCTTCGTTTGAAATGGCAGGATTCAGCAATCTTTTATACGAATCTTCTATGGCTAATTGAATGTGGGGCGTGGCTGGGCTTTGTCCTTTTAAAATCAATTCGTCAATAATATCGTAGGCTTCGTCAATATCGACTTCTATTTTTAATTTGATAAAACCTTCATTTTCAGCACGAAGCATAGCTAATAATCGATGAGAAGGAGCTTTGAACAAAGGCTCTGACCAATCGAAATATTGACTGAATTTTTGGGCCTCTGACTCCTCTTTTTTATCCTTTACTACTTTGGTTGTAATAGTTGCTTTCCGTTGAAAAAGTCTTCGCAATTGCTTGCGAACATAAATGTTTTCGTTAATCCATTCGGCGATAATATCTCTTGCTCCTTGCAAAGCGAGATCTTCATTAATGATATTATTGTTCAAATACTTCGTCGCCAAGAAATCGACATCGTCGTTTTTTTGTGCCATTATGATTTTCGCCAAAGGTTCTAATCCGTTTTCGCGAGCGACATCGGCTTTGGTTTTTTTCTTCTTTTTGAACGGCAAATAAAAATCTTCCAATTCTTGTAAATCAAAACTTTCTTGGATTTTTTTATCCAATTCAGGTGTCAATGCGTTTTGCTCTTCAATCGATTTTAAAATGGCTTCTTTTCGTTTTACGATGATTTCGTACTCTTTTTGAAGTTTGGCAATTTGTTCGATTTGAACTTCATCCAAATTCCCTGTTTTGTCTTTTCGATAACGGGAAATAAAAGGAATCGTGCAATCTTCCTGCAATAATTGAACGGTGTGTTGAATGTTTATGGCTGCTGTTTGAACAGATTTGGCTATGAATTGTAGGTTGGTCATTTTAATGTTTTTCTAACTGCAAAGAAGCGAAGTTTTCGTAAAGTTCGCAAGGGTTTTTGTTTTAATATTTTTTGAAATAAGACTTTTAAATTACAATAGTTGGTTCTATTGGAAATGTTGCAAACATTCCTTTTTTTTAAAACCATTAAGATTAATTAAGAATCATTAAGAAAGACTCACTGTTTAATTAATGGTTTGATTTTGTGTGATGATAAATCCTTCTTTTAAATCAAAATTTTGCATTACTTCTTGATATTTTGTTCAGCACTATTACTTTATTTTGTATATCAACAAAACACAGATTACATTATAAACTCCAAATAATTTTGCTTGTTAATCACTTCAAAACTAGCCTCGGGATAGGCTTTGGCGAAAGCAGTAGGAATTTTTGATTTTCGGTTTTCGTTCCATTTGAATTCGTAACCACTTATATTTCCGTTTTCTTCTTCTAACCAATCCAATTCTTGTTGGTCATAAGTACGCCAGAAATAATTAGTTACATTTTTTTGAGTATAATTTTGATATTTGATGCGTTCTGCTGCTAAATAATTTTCCCATAATGCACCAATATCAGTCCTATTGTCCAATCGGTTGAAGTTGCCAATAATACAGTTTCTTATGCCGTTGTCGTAAAAATACCAACGGTTAGATTTTGTAATTTCTTTTCGTAAATTTCTACTAAAACCCGGCACTTTATAGACGACAAAAACTTTGGAAAGCAAATCTAAATAACTTTCGACCGTGTTTTTAGAAATACCCAATTGTCTAGCTAATTCCTGTAAAGACACTTCTTGCCCTAGTTGAAAGGCTATTAATTTTAGCAAATCCATAATTTTGTTGGATTGTTTGATGCCTTCAAAAACTAAAATATCCTTCAATAAATAGGAATTGATTACCTCTTTCAAATAGTTGATTTTATCTTTCCAATCCGGATATTGTTCGAGTTCGGGATAGCTTCCAAAAAGCAATCGTTCTTCTAGTTTTTGTGTAGTTTCTTTGTAATTTTCGTGGTTTGCAAATTCCATTTGAGCCAATGGAAATAAATAAATTGTGTTTTTTCTACCTACCAAAGGTTCTCCTAATTTATTGGATAAATCAAATACTGAAGATCCTGTAGCAATAATTTTTATACCATTTATAGAATCTACAATTAATTTCAATATCTTCCCTATATCTGGAATGTTTTGTGCTTCATCAATTACCAACAAATTTACATTTGCCAAAAGTCTTTTATAATTACTTACTGATCGTTCTTTTAACAAATTAGCATCATCAATATCTTCGCCATTTAATTGCAAATAGGAATCTGCAGGAATTGTTTCTAGGTAATTTTTGATTAAAGCTGTTTTACCCACTCGTCTTGCTCCTAACAAAACGAGTACTTTGTTTGGTAATAATTTTTTGCGAAATTCAGCTAAAACTGCTCTTTTATAATAATTTAACATTTTGAATTCTTTAGAATTACAATGCAAATATAATAAAAAAACGTTAATTCAGTCAGTGTGTTGACTGAATTTACATTAATTCAGTCAATACGTTGACTGAATTTACATTAATTGGTTTAAAAAACACAAATATTTTTAGTGATGACGACTGTGGTTCTAAGACATTTGTAGTTATTTAATGTCATTGATAATCGAAATGATTTGAAGAACTAAGATAAATCTTTTATAATGAATTCTATTTTTTCGATAGATTCCAAAACGTGTTCCAATCTAAAAATGTTTTTATTAGGATTCATAAATCATTTTTAAATCATTATAAATGTATTGTTTCAATTTTGGATGAACAGCGTTTTCAGATACTAAATCAATTTCTTTATGTAATTTCAATTGCAGCTCTTCCACTATATTAAATTTAGCAAACAAAGAAATTGGCGAATTAAAACGATATAAAATATCAATATCGCTTGTTGGAGTTTCTTCATTTCTAGCCACAGAACCAAATAAACCGATACGTTTTGGATTGTATGGTTTTAAAGTTTGGATAATAATATCTATTTCTTTCTGTGTTAACATTTTACAAAGTTACAGTATTTTTAACAGCAAATTTTATCCACCCTAGTTTGATGTCTTCCTCCTTCGAAATCAGTAGTTAAAAAAGTTTCAACAATTTCTACCGCTTGTTGAATTGATGTGAAACGTGCCGGAATACTAAGAACATTAGCATCGTTGTGTAAACGAGTTAAATAGGCAATTTCTTTCATCCAACACAAACCCGCTCTTACTCTTTGATGTTTATTTACCGTCATTGCGATGCCGTTTCCCGAACCACAAATAACGATTCCAAAATCGGCTTTTCCTTCCGAAACATCATTAGCAACTGGATGAGCAAAATCTGGATAATCTACAGAAGCATCGGTATCAGTTCCATAATTAGTAACTTCGTGACCTTTTGATTCTAAATAGTGCACGATGGCGCGTTTGTATTCTGGTCCTGCGTGGTCATTTCCGATGGAGATTTTCATAATAAAAGGATTGTATTTTGTGTCACAAATTTAAGGAAAGAATTACTTATTAATTCAATAATAGTATCAAAATATAAAATAGTAAAAAGAAGTACTAAAAATATTTTAAAATAATTAAGTTACTGAATATTAGTTATTTAATTTAAAAAAAATTATGATTGTTAATAGTTTTCTTAAATCCTTGATATTCAGTTAACCTTAAATTAACATAGAATGTTTATAACTTTAGATAGAAAATTAAAACTATTTCTTGTTTGTATCAAATAAAAACCTAATCCAAAACGGGAATGAAATAAACAAAAATAGTTTGTATTATTTTTAGAAAAGTTATTGATAAAAAAAATGATATTATTAACAAAAATTAGTAACAAACTTATTTACAAAATCAAGCTAAATTTAATTATCAACCGTTGTTAATAGTTTTTTAAAACAGGTTTAAAATAAAGCTTTTAACCACTAAAAATTATGTTGATAAGTCGGTATAAAAACAAATAACTAAAAATTCATAGTTTTAAAAATAAAGTTATTACAACTATCAACATGCTATAATAACCATTAAAAAATTAATTTAAATTTATTTTTCTTTTTGTTGTTATTAATAAATGTTGATAACTTCAAAAAGTAATTACGAGGAGTTAGGAAGCAAAGCAATCTAGTCCACTATTTTTAAATTAGTATTCAAATTATCCAGAATCTCTTGAACTCTTTCGAAATCATTGAGATGAACTTTGAGATGAATACCGCCGTACGCAATGCTAGCAAATGGATCAATCGCAATTAGATTCTCGTTTTGAAACAAAAAAGGTATTCCTTTACTCTGTAAAATAGATTTCAAAACGATAATTTCGTGATCAAAATTGAATGTAGTAATCGTTTGAAAATAGTCCATTTTGTAAATTTTTATAAAGATACAAAAGTTATATTTTCGATAAATCTTAATACTTAATACTTTAAATCTTAATACTTCTTCGTAATTTTAGACTTTTAAGAAAATAATTATGAGTAAAAAATTGAGAAAACCAGAAAACAAAGAGAAAGATTTTTCTAATAAAATTATAAAAATACTATCACAAAATTCCAATAAAGCCTTTAACTACAAACAAATAGCCACTCTTTTAGAAAAAGATGATACCAAGAGCAGAAACGAAATCATTAGAGATTTAAAAATTCTTGCATCCCAAAAAAAGATTATTGAATCTGAACCAGGAAAATACCTTATCAAAGCATTAAGTCAAGATTATTACGAAGGAATTATTGATATGACTGGTCGGAAAACCGCTTATTTTGTGTGTCCCGAATTAGAAGAAGACGTTTTTATTCCAACCAATAATTTGAATAGAGCTTTAGACAAAGACACTGTAAAAGTCTATGTTTACAACCGTAGAAAAGGGCGAAGACCCGAAGGCGAAGTGATTGAAGTGCTCGAAAGAGCCAAAACCGATTTTGTTGGCGTTATTGATATTCAAAAGAATTTTGCTTTTGTATCGACTGCCAATCCTAAAATGTACACCGATATTTTTATTCCAAAAGATAAATTAGGCGAAGCAGAGCAAGGCGATGTTGTTTTGGTTCATATCGAAGATTGGCCTAAAAGAGCCGATAGTCCTTTTGGTTCCGTAATCAAAGTACTCGGAAAACCTGGAGAACACGATACTGAAATTCACGCTATTTTGGCTGAATATGGTTTACCCGCAGAATTTCCTGTGGAAGTAGAGGTTTTTGCGCAAAAAATAGATACTTCGATAACTGAAGAAGAAATCAAAAATCGTCGTGATATGCGCGATACTTTGACTTTCACGATTGATCCAAAAGATGCTAAAGATTTTGATGATGCCTTGTCTTTTAAAAGGTTAGAAAACGGAAATTACGAAATTGGTGTTCACATTGCCGATGTTTCCTATTATCTTCAAGAAGGAACTATTCTAGATGATGAAGCTTATCAACGAGCAACTTCAGTGTATTTAGTTGACCGAGTTGTGCCAATGTTACCAGAAGTTTTATCGAATTTTGCTTGTTCCTTACGTCCACAAGAAGAGAAATATACGTTTTCGGCTATTTTTGAAATTTCCGAAAAAGCGGAAGTTATTAATCAATGGTTTGGTAGAACGGTAATTTTTTCAGATCAACGATTTGCTTACGAAGAGGCACAATACATTATAGAAACCAAAGACAATACCATTCCAGCTGAAACTTCTATTACAGGAAATGCTTATCAAGTTTCGGATGAAATTGTCTCTGCAACGCTTAAAATGCAAGATTTAGCCAAAATTCTTAGTAGAAATAGAATGAATGAGGGAGCAATTTCTTTTGATAAAGTTGAAGTAAAATTCAATTTGGATGATGAAGGCGAACCAGAAGGAGTTTATTTTAAAATTTCGAAAGATGCCAATCATTTGATTGAAGAATTTATGCTTTTAGCGAATAGAAAAGTAGCGGAATACATTGGCAAACAAAAGAAAACTTTTATTTATAGAATCCACGACGAACCCAATGAAGATAAATTAATTGCAATGCAAACCGTAATTGCAAAATTTGGTTACAAAATAGATTTCAAGAATAAAGGTGATATTTCGAAATCCTTGAATACTTTATTAAGCGATGTTGTTGGAAAAAAAGAACAAAATTTGATTGATACTTTAGCCATTAGAACTATGAGTAAAGCCAAATATTCGACAGATAATATCGGTCATTATGGCTTGGCTTTTGATTATTACAGCCATTTTACCTCGCCCATTCGTCGTTATCCTGATGTTATGGTGCATCGATTATTGCAATATTATCTCGATGGAGGAAAATCGGTCGATGAAGAAAAGTATGAAGCAAAATGTTTACATTCTTCTACAATGGAAGGCTTGGCGACCAATGCCGAGCGTGATTCTATCAAATATATGCAGGTGAAATATATGCAAAACCACAACGATCAGGAATTTTTAGGTGTCATTTCTGGTGTAACCGAGTGGGGAATTTTCGTTGAAATTATCGAAAATAAATGTGAAGGAATGGTTCGAATACGAGAAATTAAAGATGATTATTACACTTTCGACGAAAAACAATATGCTTTGGTTGGAGCCACTACAAAATCGCTTTTGCAACTAGGCGACGAGATTTATGTTAAAGTTAAAAATGCCGATTTAGTCAAAAAACAATTGGATTTTAATTTTATAAGAAGAAATGAATAGGCGTTTTTTATCTAAAAAACATACTATTTGCAAACTGCACTTTGCAAATAGTATTACTATTTGTAAAGTGCAGTTTACAAATAGTATAACTATTTGTAAAGTATAATAAATTTTTTACTACATTTGTATCTTAAAAATTAAGGTAAAATGAATTTTAAAAGAAAGATTTTCAATTCGTTAGAAAAACATTTGGCTGTAAAACAAGTTACCGTTTTAACTGGAATGAGGCGAACAGGCAAAACAACATTAGTAAAACAACTAATGGAAGCTTCGGATATTGAGCATAAATTGTTTTTTGATTTAGAACAATTAGAAGATAGAGATCTTTTTGATGTTAGGAATTATGATTTAATTATAAAAAAATTAAGTGAAGAAGGAATAGATTTTTCTAAAAAAGTGATGATTTGTATTGACGAAATTCAATTATTACCTAATATTCCAAGTGTTATTAAATATTTGTATGATCATTATAATATTAAATTTATTGTAACCGGTTCTAGTTCCTATTATATCAAAAATAAGTTTCAGGAATCGATGGCGGGTCGAAAGAAAATTTTTGAAATTTATCCATTAGATTTTGGAGAATATCTAACTTTTAACAATTATAAATTCAAAGGATTAGAAAATATAGAATCATTAGAAAATGATACTATTATTAAAGAAGAAATTCAAAAAAATTATAATGATTACTGTACCTACGGAGGATTTCCTGAAGTTGTATTAACCAAAAACATTTCCGAAAAGAAAGATTTGCTGCAGGATATTTTAAGTTCTTATATCAATATCGATTTGGTTCAAATTGCCGATATTAAGAAAATTCCAGAATTACGGAATATTATCAAACTTTTGGCAGCACGAATTGGCTCTAAATTAGACATTTCTAAAATTGCAAATACAGTTAATTTGTCTCGGCAAACCGTCGAAAATTATATTTATTTATTAGAAAACACCTATTTTATAAAAACCATTCCAGTCTATTCATTAAATGCTGATAGAGAAATTGTTAAAGCTCGAAAAGTCTATTTTTTGGATAATGGAATTGCCACACAATTTGCGGAATTAAGTAGTGGTTCCAAGTTTGAAAATGCTATTTTTAATCAATTGCATCATTTTGGAGAACTGAGTTATTATCAACTCAAAACAGGACCAGAAATTGATTTTATTATCGACAAAAGAATTGCTTTTGAAGTAAAAGAAACAGCGCAACCCATAGATTACAAGAAACTAATGAATTTGGCTAAAAAAATTAATATCGAAAAAGGTTTTGTCTTAGGCAAAAATAATATCAACTTTGAATCGTTTGTATGGGGAGGAATGATTCGGTAATTTTTAATAATTTTTAATTTAATAATATAATGAAAAAGATAGTTTTAATCGTTTTTGTGATGATTTCACAAATCAATTTTAGTCAAACCACATTAAATCTCGGTGATTTTGACGAAGTAAAAGTCTTTGATCAATTGAATGTAACACTTGTTCTTTCGGACGAAAATAAGATAGTTGTAACAGGAAAAAATAATGACAGTTTTGAAACAGTCAATAAAAATGGTCTTCTAAAATTGAGGATGAAATTGACCAAAATGCTCTCTGGCGAAGACACTAAAATAACTTTATACTTCAAAAACATTAAAAGTATTGATGCCAACGAAGGAAGTATTGTGAGCAGCAAACACATTTTTAAACAAACTACGATGGATTTATCTTCCCAAGAAGGAGCAATGATTGAAGTTGAACTTGATGTTGATAATGCGACAGTTAAACTTAATTCTGGCGGTATCATTAATTTATCTGGTAATGCAGTCACTCAAAAAGTAACAATCACATCTGGCGGAATTTTGAATGCTAAGGATTTAGAAACATCTCAAACTTTTGTCAGTCTTTCAGCAGGAGGAAATGCCGAAGTGAATGCAAGCACTCTTGTCAATGCAAAAGTAAAAGCAGGCGGTTCAATTGAAATTTATGGTAAACCAAAAGAAATCAAACAAGAAACTTTTGCGGGTGGAACTATTACGGAAAAATAATAAAATCCCCAGAGGCTTTGTCTTTGGGGATTTTCGAATAAATTACAATTTTTTAAAGTATTTTAAATGATAAATGATATTTTATCAGGAATTCCTTGGGGAATTTTTTTAAGTTTTATGATAGGTCCTGTTTTTTTTATATTATTGGAAACCAGTATTATAAAAGGATTTAGGGCAGCTTTAGTATTCGATTTAGGAGTGGTTTTGGGCGATGTTGTGTTCATCAGCATTGCGTATTTAGGAAGTTATCGATTGATAACGAGTATAAAAGATAGTTCTGCTCTTTTTATGTTTGGAGGAATCTTGATGCTGGCTTATGGTGTTATTTCGTATATAGGATTACACAAACAAAAAAAGGTGGATACTCATAAAATTGATAATGAAATTATCAGAAAAGATTACTTAGGCTTATTCATAAAAGGCTTTTTCTTGAACATTATCAACATTGGAGTATTGGGATTTTGGTTGGCTGTAATTATTTCGGTTGGACCAAAATTAGAAATGCAAAACACCAGAATGTTTACTTTTTTTACCTCAGTAATTGTAACTTATGTGTTGGTTGATTGCATCAAAATACTATTGGCCAAGCAGTTAAAAAACAAAATGACCCCAAAAAATATTCTAAAAATCAAAAAAGGAATTAGCATTGTTTTGATGATTTTCGGTCTTGTTTTGATAACACAAGGTTGGTTTCCAGAGGAAAAAGAAAAGTTGAAAGATGTTTTGGAGAGGATTGATAAGTAGGCACTAATAAAAGATTTATATAATTTTATAAAACTAATAAACTAAAAATGAATTCATTAATTACAGATAAAGAAAAAGAAGATTTTTTTATAAAACTTTATTTTAACACAACTAATGGATTTGAACTTGCTGGAATAAAACGTGCATTTTTAGATTTTAGTAGAACTTTGAAAATTATAGATAAAAAAAGAATAACACTAAAATATAATGCGGAAATTTATCTACTAACAAATTTAAAAATAGGATTACAAAAAAAGTTTATCAATCAAGAAGACTTTGATAATCAACACGAAATTTGGTGTAATGAGTTAAAAAAAACTTGGGATGAACTTTCGTATGGTCAGTCACAAAAATGGATTAATATGACTTTAAAGTATTGGCTATTATTTGGTGAGAAAAGAATAAATGGTATAGAACTCAATGCAAAATATTTTCATATTCCTATTGACAGTTATGTGCAGAAAGGAATGTTTAATGAAAAAGCACCAAAGGCTTGGAGCAAAATTTCAAATTATAGTGATTATATGAGATACCAAATTGAGCATAGAAATAAAGAAACTGGAAATCACGCTATTGTTGATGAGTTCAATTTCTTTAATAATTATACTCCATCAAAAATATAATTTCCAAAAAATAAACACAAAAAAACCTCCTAATTTCCTTGAAGGTTTCACTAGTATTATTTCAATAACAACATTTTTATTCTTTCAATAATTCTTCAATTTCTTTTTGCAAAACAGGTAAATTTCGTATTACAATTCCCCAAATTACATCGTCTGAAACGGAATCATACCCGTGAATTATTCTATTTCTTACATCGACTATTTTTCTTGAATTTGAAATTTTAATCTTATTTTCTGCTCTCAAAATTCGATTCATTGCTTCTCCAATAATTTCTATGTTTCTTTCAATGGTGCGTTTTGTTCTCAAATCGTTTTGATACATTTCAAACATTTTAGGCGTTTCAAGATAGTAGCTTTCTATTTCATTAATAGATTTTAAAATATCAAACAACCAACCTTTAATATCTTCATCCATAAATCAGTTTTTTGGTTTGATTTAAGTTTTTAATAAAATACGGATTTTTTAATGCTTTCTGTTCCAATAAATCAATATTTCTTTTCAATATATTTTCCAATGAAAATTTCAATTCATAATAATTATCACCATAATCCAGCACATCCATTTGTTGAAAATCAACCACTAAATCAACATCACTTTCACTATTAAATTTATCTGTTAAAACGGAACCAAATGCGTATAATGATTTAACTTTGTGTGTTTTACACAATTCCATTATGTCTTTACTATGATTTTCTATTAAGTTCATTTTTTTGTTTTTGCTAAATTACATAAAATGTTTTAATTAATAGAATATTATATTTTAGACATTTTGACTTTTTGTAACGGCCATTATTTGCCTAAAGATTATACAAAAAAAACTCCAAGTTTGCTTCGCCAGTTCGCTGCGCTCGTGTCCTTGAAGGTTTTAGCCGCATCCTCCGGATTCAAACCATAACTTTACTTAATTTTTTAGATTCTTCCTTCGTCAGAATGACAAACATAAAAAAATCTCCCGAAAAGAGAGGTTAATTCAGAGGCATCGTCAGGATCCGAACCCTAACTTTACTTAATTTTTCCTAAAAATTAAAACAAAAAAACCCTCAAGTTTCCTTGAAGGTTTAGAGGCATCGTCCGGATTCGAACCGGAGTAGGAGCTTTTGCAGAGCCCAGCCTAGCCACTCGGCCACGACGCCATTTATTTATTGGACTGCAAATATAAGTAAAAGTTTAAAAGTTTAAAGTTTAAAGTTTAAAAAATTTTGTTTAGTGATTTCTGCTATCTGCCCCCGAAGTTTCGGGACTGCAATCTAAAATCTGCAATCTAAAATCTGCAATCTCAATTCCTGTATTCTTCCATTTCTAGCGTAACGGCTTCAACATCACCGCCAATAGGAGGATTCAGTTTTGAAACTGCCAAGTTAATTCTCGAAATAGCAGCCACTTCATCGAAAATTCTTTTAATAATTCGGTGGGCAACGTGTTCCAAAAGGTTGGAACGAATAGCCATTTCTTCCTCGACAATGCGATTCAAAAGCACATAATCTACCGTGTCTTCTAGTTTATCAGAAAGTGATGATTTACGTAAATCGGTTTTCACTTCTAAATCAACGGAGTAATCAGAGCCAATTTTTCCTTCTTCGATTAAGCAACCGTGATAAGAGTAAGTTCGGATGTTTTTTAGTTTTATAATTCCCATTTTTAAAATTTTATTGTTTATAGTTTGTTGTTTATGGTGAATCTAACTATAAACCATAAACACTGAACTATAAACTTTTTATATCTTTGCTAAAATTACAAAAATTATGTCAACCGAAGAAAAATCCCTTCATTTTATAGAACAAATTATCGAAGATAGTTTAGCAAATGGTTTTCCACAAGATAAATTACGTTTTCGTTTTCCGCCAGAACCTAATGGTTATTTACACATTGGCCACGCCAAATCTATATGTTTGAATTTTGGTTTGGGTTTAAAGTACAATGCTCCTGTCAATTTACGTTTTGACGACACCAATCCCGCCAAAGAAGAGCAGGAATATGTAGATGCCATCAAGGAAGATTTGATTTGGTTGGGCTTCAATTGGGCTGAGGAACGTTACGCTTCCGATTATTTTCAGCAGTTGTACGATTGGGCAATCTTGATGATTAAGAACGGAAAAGCCTATATCGACAGTCAATCTTCCGAGGAAATGGCGGCACAAAAAGGAACACCAACACAAGCCGGAATCGATAGTCCTTTCAGAAATCGCTCGGTTGAGGAAAATTTAACTTATTTTGAAGGAATGAAAAAAGGCGATTTTCCAGAAGGAAGTCATGTTTTGCGTGCCAAAATTGATATGGCTTCGACCAATATGTTGATGCGCGACCCTTTGATGTACCGAGTTTTGCACCGTCACCATCACAGAACTGGCGACGATTGGAATATTTATCCAATGTATGATTACGCCCACGGCGAAAGCGATTATATCGAGCAAATTTCACACTCGATTTGTACCTTGGAATTTGTGATGCACCGGGAATTATACAATTGGTTTTTAGACCAAATTTATGACGATACCTTAGTGAGACCCAATCAATATGAATTCGCTCGTTTGAACTTGAATTACACCGTAATGAGCAAGCGAAAATTGTTGCAATTGGTTCAAGAAAATATAGTCAACGGATGGGACGATCCCAGAATGCCCACGATTTCAGGTTTGAGAAGAAGAGGTTATACACCAGCTTCGATTCGAAAATTCTGTGATGTAATTGGTGTTGCCAAAAGAGAAAATATTATTGATGTTTCGCTTTTGGAGTTTTGTTTGCGTGAAGATTTAAACAAAACTGCGCCAAGAGTAATGGCTGTTTTAGATCCAATAAAAGTAGTAATTACCAACTATCCTGAAGCGAAGGAAGAGCTTTTGGATTCCGAAAATAATCAAGAAGATGAAGCGGCAGGTTTTAGAAAAGTGCCATTTTCGAAAGAATTATACATCGAAAGAGAAGACTTTTTGGAAGTGGCTCCAGCCAAATTTTTCCGTTTGTCTTTAGGAAATGAAGTACGATTGAAAAATGCGTATATCATTAAAGGAGAAAGTGTTGTTAAAGATACAGCTGGAAATATTTCCGAAATTCACGTTAGTTATGATACGGATTCTTTGAGCGGAAGCGGAACAGAAGCAAGTCAACGCAAAGTAGCAGGAACCTTGCATTGGGTTTCCATCAAACACGCTATCGAAGCAGAAGTTCGCCTGTATGACCGACTTTTCACAGATGAAGCGCCAGACAGTCATAAAGAAAAGGATTTCTTGGATTTTATGAATTCCAATTCACTGCAAATCGTAAAAGGATTTGTTGAACCAAGTCTCGAAACAGCCAAATCAGGCGATAAATTTCAGTTCCAACGCATCGGATATTTCAATGTGGATAAAGATTCTACAGAGGAAAAATTAGTGTTTAACAAAACCGTTGGACTCAAAGATGCTTGGGAAGAAAAAGGCAAAAAAGAAGAAAATTTATTGATAGCTACCCAAAAGGAAATCAATAAATACATAAAAGAGAAAGATGAAATTTCTGCTGAATTATTATTTGAATCTATTTTAAACAACATTAAATCTGTACAAAACTACAGTTTGCTCGTGCAGTTAGTGGTAAAAAATGTGAAAAACGATGCCAATTCATTGTTGTTTTCAAATTTAATTTTTAAATATTCGCCAGTTGTTTTTTGCAAAGATTTTGATGACTACTTTTTAGCTAAATTGTATGATATGTCTTTGAAAAGTCAATTACATTTGGTTCGAATTCTTGCTTTAGAAAATTTAAAAGTTGATGATAGAAATTTATCTAAATATCAATCTGTTATTAATAATTTGAGGACTACTGAAAAAAACGAAAGAGTTTTAGAAGTGTTGAAATCAATATAAAATAGAACTGTTATGCAATTTATTTTGCTAAATTAAATTTTTTGATCAATTTTTTCTTTAATTTTCTTATTATAAAGGCAAGATAATCTGTTGGATATGTTCTGTCGCCCATAAAAATATCGGTCATAAAGTTAGCTAATCGATCTCCTTTTTTTCTAATAAAAAAGTTACGAATGGCTTTCTGTTCATAAAAATATTTGGCTAAAACAGACCCCGATTTTATCTCTGATAGAATACTATTTTCTAATTTTTTTTGATACAATACTGCTGCTTCATGTTCATTCAGATTGCTTTCAACTATGGATTTTGCCGCTAAAAATCCACTCAATATAGAGTTTGATATTCCTTCTGCTGTTATTGGATCAGCAAATCCTGCAGCATCTCCTGTCAAAAACACGTTCTTTCTAACAAATCTATCAGTTCGAGCTGAAACAGGAATTATAAAACCATGTGCTTGTTCACTTAAAACTGTATTAATATCTAAAGATTTTAAATATTCAGCGTAGTATTTTTTCAAATCTATTTTTTGATTCTTTTTTCTTAATACGCAAACACCAACAGACAAATGATTTTTTTTTGGAAAGCACCAACCGTATCCGTAAGGAGATGCGTCGATATCAAAACGGACATTTTTTGATAGACGATCAAAATCAGCCTTAGGCACTTCTATTTCATATTCTAAAGCTGGAATAATAGTGCGTGTTTCCTTCCAACCAGCTATTTTTGCTATAGGACTTAAAGCACCATCTGCGGCAATTATAAATTTTGATTGCACATCGCCTCCAGTTGTATGAATAGTTTGAACTGAACCGAAGGTAATATTTGTTACTTTATGGTTTTGCAAAAGCGTAATGCCATTTTCTATAGCTTTCTGTACAATCAAGCTGTCGAATGTGTCGCGCATAACCATCGTTATGATTGGCTTGTCTCTTTTGGTAGTAAATTTTAGATTAGTTCCTTCAAAATAGGTATCCACTTCAAAAAATTCCTTTTCTATTACTGATGAAATATTGAATGGTAAAATTTTTCTACCCCGAAATACTAATCCTCCGCCACAGGTTTTGTAGCGTGGTAAAATTTCTTTTTCGATAATCACCGATGAGATCCCGTTTTTCGACAATTCTAATGCCGCCGAAGCTCCCGATGGACCGCTGCCAATTATGGCTACATCAAAATATTTCATTTGTTATTCTATATTATTATTTACTTTAATTGTAGGCAAATATAAATTAAATAGTTGTTTAGAATGTAAATTTTTAAGAATCAGATATTTTTTTGTAAAGAATATTTTTTTTAAATGTTCGTCTTTTTTTATTGTAGTGTTAATAAATCTCACTTTTATGATATATTCTAAATTCCCTAAAAATGAATCTAAAATTTCCAAAAACCGGGTTGATTGTTTGGACTTAATTTTAAAATAAAGATTATCTATTGAAATTACATTTCGAAGTGTTTTTTCTTATTATTTGTTTTTGCTATTGTTTTGTGAATACTCATCAATTTTTGTTATACAAAACAGCTTTCATAAATTGATTTTAAGCGATAAAATAATGTCTGTCATCTTCTTTTGCGTTTGCTTCTTTTTTTGATTTAATCGCTTTTTTTTAATTTTAGGTCAAAATTCGCTTATATTATTTATTAGTTTACAGTTTATAGTAAGCTATAAACTAAAATAGAATTAGCTCAAAATATAATTGGTTTGGCTATTATTGGAAGTTATAAAGGATTTGATGTAATTACGGATGTTTAAAAAAGGGTATCAGTTTTACTAACTTGAATTCAACTAATAAAAAAAGAAACTAAAAAAATCAAAACAGGATTATCTGAGTGGACTCAATTTTCGAAATCAAAAAGTTCTTTAAGTGGAATATTTAAAGCAGAAGAAATTAGTTTTAGATTTGAAAGTGAAGTATTTACAATGCCTCGTTCTATTCTTGAAATTACCGACACATCAAAATCACAGTCAATAGCAAGTTGAGCCTGAGTAATATTTTTACTTACTCTGACCATTTTTAGATTATTACCAAAAGTTTTTAAGAATGTTGTATCTACTTTTTTTCGCACACACAAAATTCAATGAAATGATAAAATTTTATATAGGAGTTATTGTCCTATAAGAATATTTAATTATGTTTGTCAAAAATAATTCAAAACCGGGTTTAACAAATCCTTTTCAGCCTAGCATAAGCAAAATGAACAGGTAAAAACAAAAAACTATGAAACAAAATTTAATTAAATTAGCACAAGCCATTTTGCTTATTGTTGTTATGGTTTTCTCCAGTTGTGAGGACGAAGAATTAGCAGCAGGGAATTCAGTAACGAGCATTTCGGTTGCAAAGAGCTGGTTCGAGGACTATAAAGCTAAAATAGAGTTTGATCCACAATTTAGCGATTTAAATTATCATTGGGAACTTGCCTTTGAAACAACACTAGAAGATTCCTCTAAGGCAATTGTAATACCTCTTACAGAAAAACATCCAAACATCGAATATAAAGGGAAAAAGTCTTTATATTTATATCCTTTTAAACTAAATTATGATGCTTTGGTACAGGAGTTAATTCCTCAAAACCGTAAAATTAAGAAAAAAGAAGTTTTAGAAAACTTGGAAGTTTTTTCAGGATACATATTAACTTGGGATTTGGAGAAAGGTTTTATTAAAGGTGCTAAATTTGAAAACAATATAGCAATATATGCTTTAAAGAAAAAAGAGAAAGGACATAGCATTACGATGAAAGAGGCTCCTATTATTGATTTGGACGAAGTTATTGTGGCTAGCGGTTCAGGAACATCTGCATCAATAGGGTCAAGAAGCTTTAGTATTGGTGGTTTATTTGGTAATGGTAATGGTGGTGGTTCTGGTTCTAGTTCAGGAACTTACATAAATCCCCCTCATGGTGAGAGAGATTCAGTTTCTAACGCATCAAATGATGCTCCTCCAAGTTGTGAAAGTTTTAATTTTAAAAATAAAATAGGTTCGCTATGGCAAGAGTCAGCGGTTAAAAATATTCATTTTAATATTGTTGTAATAAGTCCTAATGGTTATCATTTTAGTCAAATTATTAATTATCCAAATGCAATATTATTTGGAGCACCAACAAATTTATCAGTAGGGAATACGGATATTAGTGCCGGACTTGCAGCCACTTTATCTGCGAAAGCTGTTGAAACATCAATGAGTGAAACAGTTAGCATGTATGGTAATAAACCAGTATCAGAATTAACTGTGCGTTTGTATTTTGAAGATAGGTTAAAGCATAATTATCCTTTATATATTCCTGGAGGTAGAGTTAATTTTAACGCATCTGGGTTTAGTGGAACACCAACTGATTATAAAACAAATATGTTTGGAACTGGAAATTGTAATTAATTATGATAAATAATGTATTGATAAATTTGGCATATTTATTCTATCCAAAAAAAATCTGCTCACAAACAGAGGAATACGAATACATGGAATCAAAAGAACATAAAAGATTACTTGAAATTATTAAGCATTTTGAAATGAATAAAAGCTTATATTTTGATTTAGAAAAAACATTTAAAAAAGATTCTAGTCTCAAAAATATAAGGGATATGTCTCTTTTTGATTATAAAGATAGAGCTTTGACTTTTCATTTAACTGTGGTTGAAGAAGGGGAATTGTTTACTGTGACTTTGTATTTAAGTGTTTTGATTCCATTTTATATAATAAAGATTCAAAAAAATAAAATTGAATTAATTTTTTCGGAAATGGAGATTATTAAGATGAAAAATGAAAAATCAGACACAAGAAAAATTAAAGAATTAGTCCAAGACATTTCTTCTCTTGTAGAAACTACTATGCTTTATTCTAAGTTTCCAGAAGGATTGAGTGATCAAATAATAGAAGATATTAGTTTTCAAGAAATTCCGTTTGGTCGTTTTACAATGTTTAATGCTTTTTTTAAAAACTAACAATATGAAAACAAAAATTATTATTTTATTTTGCAGTATTTTACTTTTTTATTTTTATTTTGTTGATTATTTTTTTACAATTTGTTTTTCAGATACTTACTATATGGTAAATTACTTTTTTATTCCATTATTGGTAATCTTTGTCACGTTATTGCTATTTGTTTTAAAAAAATATTCAATAAAAAGGAATAACTCTTTATAAAGGCATTAATCCTGCTGATTTAGGTAAAGATATGCAAGTATTAAAATTGCTCGCAGAGTACTTTTGAATTTATTGGGTTTAAAGTATGATGCTAATTTTGTTTATTCTTTCAAAGACGAAATTTTAAAATTAAAATCCAATCCAACGAAAACGTACCACCGAAAGAGAATTAGAATTTATCGAACAAGTTTTAAATAAACAATAACTATCAAAAGCACTTTTAGGAGTGCTTTTTTTTATCATTTGTTTTTTCGATTGATTTTAGAAATTATATCAGTTTTAGCAATTAAAACAGCCTTTCATAAATTAATTTTAAGCCGTTTTTTTAATTTTTACAGCCATTTGTTGTTTTCAAATAGTTCTTCAAAAAACGATAGTTTATTTAATCTTCAAACGATTTTAAAACACTTTAACGCCTCATTAACATTGCTTTGTTCATAAAGGTTGTAACTTTAGATTATTATTAATTTTAAATAGTAGAAACAATGTCAAATAATGCAGGAAATTCAGTATTAGCCCTTTTATTAGGTGCAGCGATTGGAGCAGGAGTAGGAATTTTATTTGCTCCTGACAAAGGTTCCAAAACCAGAGAAAAAATTAAAGATGGTTTTGATGATGCGAAAGACAATTTGAAACATAAATTTGAAGATGTAACGCATCAATTGAGAAAAAAGTTTGAAGGATCTAAACAGGATTTTGAAGAAAACTATGAAGAAATGGTTTCTAATATGAGTCACAAAACCGAAGACGTTATTTCTTTTTTGGAAACCAAGTTGGCCGATTTGAAAGAACAAAACGCCAAACTTCAAAAAAAACAAATGGCAAATCACGAAAATTAATTTTTCTAAATACAAACTTATGGCCTTTGAAGAATTGAAAGAACATACCGAATACATTCAAAAACAAGCACAAGCTTATATCGAAAATAGTGTAGCCTATTATAAATTATGGGGATTCAAAGTGGCAATGAAATCGACCACGATGATGTTGAAATTTGTATTGATTGCATTGTCGTTGACGATGGTTTTGTTCTTTTGTTCTATTGCTGGAGCATTTGCTATCGGGGAAGCTTTGGATAGTTATGCTTTAGGATTTCTTATTATTGCTGGAATTTATTTAGTGATTTCGGGACTTTTATTTTTAATAAAAGACAAAATCGTTGAAGGTCCAATATTAGAAAAATTTTCAGAAATCTTTTTTAATGACTAAAGTATGGAAACCAAAAAGTATTCGTCCTACGCACAAATTGAGTTGGAATTAGAAATCTTGAAAGTGGAAAGAGAACTAAACTTGAAAAGAATAGTTTTGAACGTTCAAAAAACAAAAGAAAGCTTATTGCCAATCAATCTAATTGGAGGATTTGTCAGAAATTACAAGTCGTTTTTATCCACCTATTCCGGAACGATTCTCAATATAGCAATTCCAATTTTTATCAAATGGATTCTAAAAAGAAAAAGAGGCAATTAAGCCTCTTTTTTTATAACTAAACCTCAGTTTCAGGTTCCTCAGGTTCAACATAATCTGTGTGGTGTGCTGCTGGTTTTATCCTTTTGGTTTTTTTCATCATTTCGCCTACCTGGTTAGAGGCAGAAAACGAAGCCACCATATTGTTCAACATATCGCTTCCAGCTTGCGGAGAATTAGGTAGCAATATCAAATTCGAATTAGTATCTGCTCCAATGGCTTGCAAAGTATCATAGTGTTGTGTTACCACAATCAATGCCGATGCTTCTTGCGAATTGATTCCTACTTTGTTCAAAACATCCACACTTTCTACCAATCCGCGAGCAATTTCTCTTCGTTGGTCGGCAATTCCTTGACCTTGTAATTTTTTACTTTCCGCTTCGGCTTGGGCTTTTGCAACGATTCTAATTCTCGAGGCTTCGGCTTCAAATTCGGCTACCGTTTTTTCTCTATCGGCAGCATTGATTCTGTTCATCGCATTTTTCACTTGAATATCGGGATCAATATCGGTAACCAAGGTGTTGATAATCGTGTAACCATAAGTGGTCATTGCTTCGTTCAATTCTCGTTTTACAGCAATGGCAATATCGTCTTTTCTTTCAAAAACATCATCCAATTTTAGTTTTGGAACTTCGGCACGAACTACGTCAAAAACATAAGAAGTGATTTGATCGTGTGGATATTCTAGTTTATAAAATGCATCATAAACCGTTTCCTTAACCACCATAAATTGAACGGAAACTTTTAGTTTTACAAAAACGTTGTCTTTGGTTTTAGTTTCGATAATAACGTCCAATTGTTGGATTTTAAGATTTACCCTGCCTGCAATTCTATCAATCAAAGGAATTTTGAGTTGCAAACCAGACTGTCTGATGCTTAAAAATTTACCAAAACGCTCAATGATCACAGCGGTTTGTTGTTTGACAGTAAAAAAGGAAGATAGAAAAATAAATAGTCCGAAGACTATAATAACAATTAAAAATGGATTCATAGCAATATATTTTAGGTTAAAAAATTAACGGTTAAATTACAAAAATAATTCGGAATTTTTTTATTGAATTATTATTTTTCCTTGAAAATTTCTCACTTTTCCTATAAGAGGCAAAAGTCTTTCGTTGTCACAATATAAGTTTGGCCAGTCACTTTGTTGATTGATATACATTATATTCTCCGCATCAATACTTTTTTAAGAGTTAACAAGGAATATTGAAAGGATTTTGATTATTTATTTACTCTAAAAGCTTCCAGCCTTTTAAAGGCTGGAAGCTTTAAAAAAGGCTGGAAGCTTTTAAATTTAATCCATTTTAAAAAGATTCTATCGCTTTCTCAATTCTATTTATAGTTTCGTCTTTTCCAATAACTTCCACAATGTCAAATAAATGAGGTCCTTTCAAAGCACCAACCAAACTCAAACGGAAAGGTTGCATCACTTTTCCCATTCCAATTTCGTTTTTTGTCATCCAATCTTTCACGATGGTTTCGATATTCAAGGAAGTGAAATCGGTTAGTTCTCCAAGAACTGAAATCAATTCTTGCATTAGTGCTCGAGTTTCGGGTTTCCAATTTTTTGATGCTTTTTCATCATAAGAAGTTGGAGCCACAAAAAAGTAATCGCTCAATTCCCAAAATTCAGAAACGAAATTGGCCCTATCTTTAATTAAAGAAACTATTTTTGTCATTTCGACGAAGGAAAAATCACATTCAACCTTTTTTTCGTCAACAATTTTTACAAATGCTGTCGCTAAATCCGCATCATTTTGTTTTACTAAATATTGATGGTTGAACCATTTGTTTTTCTCAGGATCAAATTTCGCTCCTGCTTTATGAACCCTATTCAAATCGAAAGCCTTTTCTAGTTCTTCCAAAGAAAATATTTCTTTTTCGGTTCCATCATTCCATCCCAATAAAGCTAGAAAATTAACAACCGCTTCAGGATAAAATCCTTTTTCTCTATAACCTGATGAGGTTTCTCCTGAAATTGAATCTGCCCAATTTAACGGAAATACGGGAAATCCCATTTTATCGCCATCACGTTTTGATAATTTTCCGTTTCCAACAGGTTTCATAATCAATGGCAAATGAGCAAATTCTGGAGCTTCCCATCCAAAGGCACGATACAACAAAACGTGCAACGGCATCGATGGCAACCATTCTTCTCCACGAATCACATGCGAAGTTTCCATTAAATGATCATCGACAACATTTGCCAAATGATAGGTTGGCATACCATCGCTTTTGAATAAAACTTTATCATCTAAAAGATTAGTTTCAAATTTCACTTCGCCACGAATGATGTCTTGTAAATGCAAGGTTTCGTCAACTGGCGTTTTAAAACGAATCACAAAATCTTCGCCAGAAGCTATTCTTTTAGCTGTTTCTTCATTAGAAATCACCAAAGAAGTATCTAATTTTTCACGATTATGCCAATTGTAAATAAAAGTTTTTCCTTGATCTTCGTGTTGTTTTCTATGAAGATCTAAAGCTTCGGGAGTATCAAAAGCAAAATACGCATTACCTGAATTAATTAATTCATCGGCATATTTTTTATACAAATGCTTTCTTTCGGATTGTTTGTAAGGACCAAATTTTTCATTTTTCCCGATGGTTTCATCAGGTGCAATTCCCAGCCATTCCAAGGCTTCCATAATATATTCTTCAGCTCCGGGAACAAAACGATTTTGATCCGTGTCTTCAATTCGAAGAAAGAAAACACCGTTGTTTTTTTTGGCAAACAAATAATTGAATAGGGCAGTACGAACACCGCCAATATGTAATGGTCCCGTTGGACTTGGTGCAAAACGCACTCTGACTTGATTTGACATTTCTGTAAATTTTTTAGCAAAGATAATTAGAAGTTGTGAGTTGGAAGTTGGGAGTCGGGAGTTTTTGGAGAATTAGTTATCCGTTAGAACATTATTTTTTGTATTTTTACCTATATTTTATTTTAAGAGAATTATGATACGAACAACTTTTACTCCAAAAGAATCAAATTTGAATATTGCAATTCCTCAGAATTATATTGGAAAAAAAATTGAGGTTTTGCTTTTTGCCGTTGATGAAATTTTGGAGGATAAACCAAAAACACTCACAATGGCTGATTTTTGGAATACAATTTCTAATGAAACAGCAGAAAAATTACATTCTAATGTTGAACAAATGCGAGAAGAATGGCAGAAAGATATTTAATTGACTCGAACTCTATAATTGATTTTTGCAATGGAACTTTACCAGAAAAAGGCAAGAATTTATTATTAAGTATCAAACCTGAAATTTCTATAATTACTAATATTGAACTTTTTGCTTCCAATAATATTCCTGATAATGAACAGATTTTACTTAAAAAATTTGTTGCTTTTTCAAACGTTTTTCCAATTGACAAAGATTTAATTGATTCTACTATTTCAATTCGTTTGCTTTATAGAATTAAACTTCCAGACGCTTTAATTGCTGCAACTGCAATTGTCAATAATTTAACATTGATTACCAGAAACAACAAAGATTTTACAAACATTAAAGGTTTAAAGATTTTGAATCCCTATTTATAAATCACAACATCATTCGAAATCCTTTAAAATCTTTTTTAATTTTCGAAAAAGCTTCAATATCATCATTCATTTTTTTGGACAAGGTTTCAATAATGTAATTTTTTACCAGATCTGGTTTGGAATCGTAATATTGTTCCACGAGTAAACTATTATAATTTGAATTTTCGGCATTGTATGAAAACAACGGAAATCCTTCTTTCATCAAAAGAAAATTGATTAATAATCGTCCCGTTCTTTTATTTCCATCCACAAAGGGTTGATGAATCCAAATTTCTTGAGCCAAGTAAACCGCTTTATCTAAAACTGAAGCCTCGCTTTTGTTTACTTTTTCTATTAAATTTTCCATATTTTGCTGAACATCAGTAGGAGAACTCAAAGGCATTATTTTTTCTTTTTGAATGCCATTTTGTTTTATGGAAATCACGTTTTGGCTTATTTTAAATTGATTTTGCAGCTGCCCTTTTTCCTTGGCATTGCTATAATAATCTTCATTCCAAAGGCTTCCAATACTCAACCAATTCAATTCTAAAATCAATTTTATGGACAATTCTTCTTTATTTTTAACTGCCAATAACATTCTTTTCAAAGCACGATACATCCCTTTCTGTTCTAAAATGTCTGAATTTCGGATCTTATTTCCAGAAATGGTATCACTTTTGAATAATTCGGTAGTTTGCAAAAGCGATAATTGATTGCCTTCTAAACGATTTGTGGCATAAACATATTGATATAATTGTGCTTGCTCTTCTTCCAAAGACGGAATAACATTTAAAGAGGAACACTTTTGTAATAAGTCGAAAAGTTTTTCCATTTGGTAAAAAAATTTGCTATTGTAAAAATACGATTTTTTTCGATTAATACATTTTTAACATTGACTAAATTTAAAAATGGTTACTTTTAGCGGTTATAAGATCAAGTACTTAATTTTGGAACATTCAAAAGTCATATATCAAAAACTAGAACTTTTCATCAAGAAGTTTTACACCAACGAACTGATTCGAGGAACGATTTTCTTTCTCGGGTTGGGTTTGTTGTATTTCTTGTTCACTCTTTTTGTGGAATATTTTCTTTGGCTTAAGCCAATGGGACGAACACTTTTGTTTTGGACTTTTATTGTTGTGGAAACTTTTCTCTTTTTGCGTTTTATTTTGTTCCCTGTTTTCAAATTATTCAAACTCCAAAAAGGGATTGATTATAAAGAAGCTTCAGCAATTATTGGAAATCATTTTGCTGAAGTTAACGACAAACTGACTAATTTTCTCCAATTGTCAGATGCTGATTTGCATCTGAATAAATCCGAATTGTTGTTGGCTTCTATTGAACAAAAGGCAAATGCACTGGAACCAATTCC
>Ga0316612_1000085_pt1 | contig 36278 bp, 32 predicted proteins | sample MIS2016226_MG_FD_207676 | JGI IMG/M metagenome (GOLD analysis project Ga0316612, IMG submission 207676) | Microbial mat bacterial communities from Middle Island sinkhole, Lake Huron, Michigan, United States - MIS.2016.226 | ecosystem: Environmental > Aquatic > Freshwater > Lake > Sediment... | reverse complement strand
TCGGCTCTGACGGGGTAGGTTACTACGTCTACTTGCGCTCCCTTGTGTTCGACCACGACCTTAATTTCAACAATGAGTATGCTACTTTCCATGTTGTTATTCTCAAGGAGCCAAAAGTTACACCTTTAGGGCTACCTTTCAATAAGTATCCAATCGGCCCAGCCCTTCTTTGGCTTCCCTTCTTCCTCCTTGCCCACCTGCTGGCGCTGCTTGGGCAGACCTTGACTCCCGCGATTGTGGCCGATGGTTACGGCTACCTTTACCAAGCAGCAATCTGTATTGGAAGTATTTTCTATGGTAGCTTAGGCTTTTTTCTGATCTATTTCTGTGCGCGAAAATCCTTTTCCCAAACCGCTTCCCTCCTTGCTATCACCTTCCTTTGGCTGGCAAGTAATGCTTTTTATTACCTTGTCTTTGAGCCTTCAATGGCCCATTGTCTTTCCCTCTTTAGCGTTTCCCTCTTTCTTACCGTATGGTTTAATTGGTTTTGGGAAAAACCCTCGCCTTCCCTTCAGCAAGCAATAGCCCTTGGCCTGGCAGGCGGCTTGATAGCTTTGGTAAGGTTTCAGGACGTAATTTTTCTGCTTCTACCCTACGGTTACTTCTTAATACGGGTTGTGCAAGCTTGGCAAAGGAGAGATCTTTCCCAAGCAAAGCATTGGCTTCTAAGCAGCCTCGTTACAGGTTTAAGCACCCTTCTAGCCTTTCTCCCGCAGCTTCTCGCTTGGCATCTCCTATTTGGAACTTACTTTTTTTCTCCCTACCTTAGCGACCATAATCCACCCTTCTACTGGCTTCAGCCTCACCTTTGGGAAGTTCTCTTCTCACCCTTTCATGGCCTTTTTCTGTGGCATCCAATCTACTTCTTCGCGCTAATTGGCCTCCTTATGCTGCCTAAGACCTTCCCCCGCTGGCTACTTTGGGCCTTTTGCGCTCTGCTTCTGCTCAACCTTTACATCATCGCGGCGTGGTGGGCCTGGTGGCAAGGTGACTCCTTTGGGGGAAGGATGTTTCTCAATGCGATGTGGGTTTGGGGAATTGGTTTAACAAGTTTATTAGATAAATTTTGGAATAGGAAAAGTCTTCAAAGAATCATTCTAAGCGTTGGAATAAGTTTGATTTTCTGGAATACGCTCTCTTTAATGCAATATCGACTGGGTTTTGTGCCGATGGGTAAACCGTTGACGTGGGAACAAATGACAATTGAACGCCTCAAGCTACCTTGGCTCTTGATTCAGAAAATCCATCACTAAATTTTGATTACAAACGATGAAAAAGTTATTTTCTTTGGCCTTTCTGCGCGATTCTCTATTGCCCCAATTTCTTGTATTCATCGGTCTAAGCTATCCCATAGCCCGCATTCTGCTTCCTGGGCAAGTGCGGCTGGCGAAAGTTATTCCCCTCTTCCTTCTCTTCCTCTGGCTTATCTGGCGCTGGAAGCAGCCCCGTCCACCAGTTACTTCACCCTTAGCGGGGCCCTTCTTTCTCCTCTCCCTCTCCCTTTGCACCAGTAGTCTGCTGGGCATCGCTGACCAAGTAACGCGCTTAGGGATGCTCTTCTTGTGGGGGGAAGTGGCCGTCTTGCTTTTCCTTACGATAGAAGTTTTAGCCGCCAATTGGCGACCTCAATGGATCACGAATGCTGTGCTGGGAGCGATAAGTATCTTCCTGCTGTCCGTGACGGGTGAGCTTGCAAGTTGGGGATTCCACTGGCTTTCTCTCTACCAACCTGGAGAGGTACTCTTTCCCGTCAGCTTCCACCGCCTCCTTGGGCAGACCCATCCCAATCAAGCTGCTCTCCTCATCAACCTTGCTGTTCCCCTTGTGATCGCAAACTTCTGGCAAACCACAAAGCGTTGGCAACAACTACTTTGGGCAATTTGGCTGCTGTTGGCAACCTTTGCGCTCTTTTTTGCTTCCTCACGAGGCAGTTGGTTAGCCCTTTTTGTGATGACCTTTCTGCTAGTAGGTTCGCTCCTTTGGAGTGCTTATCGGGCTAAGAAGTGGCAAAGGTTTTGGGCTACATTGCTCCTTACAAGTTGCTACGTTGCTCTTTTTGGCAGTTTGGTACTAAGTAATGCGGGAGATATTGCTAAACAAAGGTTAGAAGCTTCCACCGTTGCGGGCGAAGCTTCCCCTTCCCTTAACCAGACCATCTCAGGTTTAACGACCACTACGGGGCGAACTTTGTTTTGGGAAAGGGCAATCAAAACTTTCCAAGAACGACCTCTCTTCGGCGTAGGGCCAGAAGGGTTTGCTTACCGTTATGCTTCTGAAGAGTCTTTTAGCCGGGTCTTTCGCGCTCCGCAAGCGCATAGCATCTACTTTGCGATTCTTAGTGAATATGGTCTAGCAGGAAGCTTTACTTTAGGTCTTCTACTTCTGCTAACGCTGTGGATAGGGGGGCGCGGCGGGCGCTACGCGCCCGCCGCGCCCCAGCCCCAACCCCTAGCCAACGAGCAACTTTTCACCTTGGCTTGCGGGACAACAGGGTTGGGCATTTTAGTTCATGGCTTAGTAGAAGTACCTGTTCCCTTAACCGTAGGAATGGCCCTTTGCACAGTTATGGCGGGGCTTGCACCAGCGCAATGTTGGCAAAGAAAACCCGCTTCCTTAGCTCAAAAGGTACGCTTCCCTCTTTTCCCCATCCTCCTTGTAGCAATCGCAAGCTTGGCTTGGGGAAGCAGTAGCTTTGTCCTTCTCCAGCGCAATCAGTGGGATACTTTGCTCAAGCAGGCCCGTGCAGCCAGGCAACAAGGAGCCTTAGCCCAAAGTTTGAAGCTTTATGAGCAATCTATTGCGATCTATCCCCAAAAGGGAGCAGCCTATAGTGAACGCGCAACCGTTTTAGCTTGGCAAGCTTTGCAGGATCAACAGAAGCTTTCTCAGGCTCTTTTGGCTCAAAGGGAAGCGACCCTTCACGATCCGACAAACTATGCTTCTCACTTGAATGAAGCAGCCCTTCTCTTAGCTCTTGGCGAAGATCAGCAGGCTGAAGTGATCTTGAAAGCAGACCAATCAGGCTGGGCTGTTGCGCCGATCTTGCGAGCAAGGTTGCGGGAAAAGCAAGGGAGAGAAGCCGAAGCAAAGCGGGAATGGCAACAAGCGCTTGACCTTCAGCCAGATCTTGCGGAGAGTGCCGCTTGTCTGCACAGCCTGCTTTGTCAGAGCTTACCTTTGCCTCCCTCAGAATATGCGGAGATCGTGAAGGTTGTAAACTTGCTCCCTGAACGGTCAAATCTGGATAAAGTCTGGCGGTTAGCAACTTCCTGGAACAGCGTAGACCTTTGGGCCGAAGGGGCCTTCTTGGCTGAACGGGTTGGGGATAGCCGCCAGAAGCAGCGTTTTTTGCAAGCCGCAAAGGATACTTCTGAAATGATTGGGAAGGTTTCTACGCCCCGCTTGGCGCTTGCGTTACTTCAAGAGGGCATGACCAAAGGGGATCCTAAAGGTCTGCGAGCATTACTTCAGAAGTGGGTTGCGCCGACCAACTCCCAACTTGTCCCCCAAATTAGCTGGCTCCTTCTTTCTAAAACAGAGCAGAAATTTGCCCAAACTATGGTTCAAGCTGCTTTTGCGCTTGAAGATCAAGCTTTGCAGACCAAGGCCCAAGCCTATTTGCGCGAAGTAGAAACAGCTTTGCAAAGCGAAAAACGTCCCTAAAGTTCCAATTAAGGGGTTTGGCTGCTAGTTGACATACCCTTTATTTTGCTGTAACATACTCACTATGGTCAAGAGCCAGGATTAACCACCTGACTCAAACCTCACTTCGTTTGGCAAAATTTGAAAACTTGATTGGCCCATAGTAGGTAAAAATGATGCAAGAGCATTTGGAGCAATTTTTAGTCCACATGGTGAGCGAAGGCCTGACCCGCAATACCATCGCCGCCTACCGCACTGACATTGAACAACTCAAGGTTTTTCTGCAAAGCCGCAACTTTACCGATTGGAGCGTTGTTACTCACGAAGATATTTTAGCTTTCATTCAGTTTCTGCGCGAAAAGCGCTATGCGACCTCAACTATTGCTCGCCGCACCGCCGCCCTCAAATCGTTTTACGCCTATCTTGCGACGGCTGGTTTGGTCAAAAGAGACCCCGTGCAACAGATTCAGCACCCAAAGGTAGATCGTTGTCCCCCCCGTGCTGTTTCACCGCAACAGATGGACCGCCTTTTGGAATTGCCCTTGCGGGACAAGCCAACGCCTGAAGGAATGCGCGACAAAGCCATGCTTGAATTACTCTATGCTACGGGGATGCGCGTAAGTGAGCTTGTTACGTTGGACCGGGGCGATCTTGACCTTGCCGACCTTGACAAACCAGTCGTCAATTGTGCCGGGCGCGGGACGCGCAAACGTTCGTTACCGCTGCGCGTCTCTGCCGTTACCTCACTGAAAGATTATCTTGCCGTCGCCTGGCCGCAGTTGATTCGGGGCAATTTCAAAACGGAAGCCCTTTTTCTCAACCATCGCGGCAAACGCCTCACCCGCCAAGGTTTTTGGCTGATTCTCAAAAGCTATGCCGAAAAATTGGGTTTAGACAACCTTACACCCCATACGCTCCGCCACTCCTTCGCCGCCCATATGCTCAAGGATGGAGCCGATTTGCGCGAAGTGCAAGAGTTGTTGGGCCATGCTTCGCTTTCAACGACGCAAATTTATATGCACATTTCAAGTGACGGTTCAGCACCCCCGCTCAAAAGTAACGCCCCCGAAACCGAAGCTACCAGTCAGGCTAACTCCAAAAATGGTACTTATCGCTCGAAGCGCGAGTTAAACGTGAAAAAAGAGGATGTGTAATGTCTGCCCAGACTCTAGATCAGCTTGTCTCACTCTGTAAACGCCGGGGGTTTATCTTTCCAGGCAGCGAGATTTATGGCGGTTTACAAGGAACTTATGATTACGGGCCCCTTGGGGTTGAGTTAAAAAATAATCTTAAAGCTGCTTGGTGGCGAGCAAATGTCTATGAACGCGATGATATAGAGGGTTTGGATGCTTCTATTCTGATGAATCCGCTTGTTTGGAACTATTCAGGCCACGAAGAGACGTTTGTTGATGAATTAGTTGATTGTTTGGTTTGCAAAGGTCGTTTTCGGGCGGATCGCCTCGGTGATGCACGTTGTCTTCAGGAACCTACTAAACAACCTGGCCAATGTCAAGGCAAATTGACCCCGCCGCGCCCCTTTAACCTGATGTTTAAGACCCAGGTCGGGCCCGTCGCCGACCCCGCTTCCTTTGCTTATCTGCGCCCCGAAACTGCTCAGGGCATGTTTGTTAATTTTGCGAATGTTCTCAATGCCACAGGCCGCAAATTGCCCTTTGGCTTGGCCCAAATCGGGAAAGCCTTTCGCAATGAAATCACGCCGCGCAATTTCATCTTTCGCGTGCGCGAATTTGAACAAATGGAAATTGAGTATTTCGTGCAGCCTGGCGAAGAAGACCTTTGGCATGAGCGTTGGCTCGCCGAACGGTTAGCTTGGTGGCGCAAAATGGGTTTGAAAAGCGATAATTTGCAGGTCTATACTGTGCCTAAAGCAGAATTAGCGCACTATTCTAAGGCGACTTATGACCTTATGTATCGTTTTCCCATGGGCTTTGAGGAATTAGAAGGTATTGCCAGCCGCAGCGATTACGATTTAGGCTCGCATTCGCGGGACCAAGATCAATTGGGTTTAACGGTTAGTGTCAAGCCGAATAAGCAAAGCACAGCCCGGCTGACCTATTTTGACCCCACTTTGAAGCAGCATATTGTACCCTTTGTCATTGAACCTTCGGCGGGCGTAGATCGGGGCGTATTAGCTTTGCTCACCGAAGCCTACGCCGAAGAGCAGGTTAAAGCGGTCAGCGCCGAGCGTTTGCAAGCCATTTCCACTGCTTTAGGCGCTTTTCTGAAGAGCGTCAGCAACAATGCCAAATTGTCTCCCGCCCACCGCGAGGAAATCTTAACCCAAGGTGAGCAGATCAAGCAAGATTTAGCTAATTCTATGCCTCAAATTCAAGCCTTGCTTGAGCTTCCAGGGGCTAAAAGCATCGAATTGGCCAAAAAATTGCGCGGTCAAGCTGAACCTGCTCTGGATGAGGCTTTTCGCACTGTCTTGCGGCTCAAACCTGCTTTAGCTCCCATCAAGGTTGCGATCTTACCGCTCAAACGCAATCATCCTGAAATCGTCGCTTTAGCCAAACAGATTCGCAAAGATTTGCAGGCTGAAGGTACCCTTCGCACGGTCTATGATGATACGGGCGCGATTGGGAAGCTTTATCGCCGTCAAGATGAAATTGGTACGCCCTTTTGCCTCACGGTAGACTTTGATACGTTGGGTGAAGGGCAAATTGCTTCGTTCAAAGGGACCGTAACGGTGCGGGACCGGGACACAATGAAGCAAGAGCGCGTCCTGATTACGGAGTTGCAGGCTTATCTGAAAGCCCAAATAGCGACTGGTTAGAAAGAGGCCATGGCTAAAGCGGAGGAATCCCAGGCTAAAGCCGTGGCCCACCAGCTAAAGCGGTGGCCTCCGTGTGAAAGTAGCTTGGGTTTCAGACTAGAAACGCAGCACGAATAAAATCTGCTGCGTCTCGCTTTTTAAGATAACTAGATTGATTTTATGAAAAACGAAAAGGGTTACTTTGCGATTCCGACGCGCCTTTTTCTTACGGCTTCACAACGCCAAAAACTCGAAACTTTGATGCGCGACCAGGAAAGAGAATTGCCTGACCTTCTCACCGACCTTCTGACCAGCTACTTGGAGTACGCTTCCCCCGAAGAGGATGAAGAGGATGAGGAAACGGGGCAAGTTCTCCCTCTCACTGTGAAACCTGCGCCAAATCAATTGCAGCAATGGCGCGTTGAACGGCGACGGTTGCGGGCCCGCCTCACGGCGAGCAATGCACCTCCCCCGTGGTTAGTTAGCTACCTTGCCGATTTGGAAGAGGAAATTGCGCGCTTAGAAACTGAACAGAAAGGTCTATGTGTCAAAAACCCGACTTGATCAATTGCTAGTCCTAAGGGGGCTGGCCGAAAACCGTAGTAGGGCCCAAGCTTTGTTGTTAGCCGGTAAAGTTCGCGTTGCGGGGCAGGTACAAACGAAAGCGGGCTTTGCGGTAGCCGAGAATATTGACCTTGTGGTTGATTCGCCGCTCCCTTATGCCAGTCGGGGGGGCTTCAAGCTGGCCCACGCCCTGGATACCTTTCAGCTAGATGCGACGGGTTTGGTCGCCCTTGACGCAGGAGCTTCCACGGGGGGCTTTACCGATGTTCTGTTGCAAAGGGGGGCAAAGCGCGTCTATGCTGTAGACGTAGGTTATGGGCAGCTTGCGTGGGCCTTGCGGCAAGACCCACGGGTCATCCCCGTAGAACGGACAAACATCCGTTACCTGGAAAGCTTACCTTCACCTTTAGCGCTCCCTGCGTCGCCAAATAGCTCTCCTGAAGGTGAGCTAGAACAGCAGGAGGGCGAGAAAGCAGCTTGTGCTTCAGTCGATCTTTCTTTTATTTCGCTGCGGCTGGTTTTACCGGCCATCCAACGCCTTCTGACTTCAGACGCTTGGGTTGTCGCTCTGGTCAAGCCCCAGTTTGAGGCGGGAGTCAAGCAGGTGGGGAAGGGAGGGGTAGTCCGCGAACCGGCGGTGCATCGGCAAGTCTTGGGGGAAGTGATGGAAGCTGCAACTTTCCTGGGGTTAAGCCCCTGGGGTTTAACCCGCTCACCCATTACTGGGCCAGCGGGCAACCAAGAGTTCCTTCTGTGGCTTCAAAACGGGAGGCTTCAGCCAACCTCTCCTTTGGGGGCCGAGCTTTTAATCGTCAAGGCTTTGCAGGGTAAATAGCTACTTTGCGGTTTTCGCCTTCGCCGACGCTCTGCGTATAAACTTTGGGGTCTTTTTGCAAAGCCAAATGCACGATGCGCCGCTCATAAGCGGCCATCGGCTCTAGCGTAATCGCTCGGCCACCTTCTGTGACCCGTTCCGCAATTCGGCGGGCAAGACTTTCTAAAGATTCCCGCCGGCGTTGCCGATAGTTGCCTACATCTACGACAATCTGCGACCACTTCTGCTCTTTCCGACTTACGATCAGGTTGACCAAAAATTGGAGTGAAAGGAGCGTATCTCCTCGTCGCCCAATCAGCAGACCCGTTACCTGCTCATCCGTACCTTCAACGTGCAAGGTAATGCTCTCTTCAAGCTCCCCCTTCTGGCTCGTCTCCCGCTCAATCACGGCGGTGACGTAAGCCTGAATATCCATCCGTTCCAAAATAGCTTCCAGGATCCGGCGGGCCAAGGGCGCACTAGAGCTAGGAGACTTCTTCGGCTCGGCAGGCGGGGAAGCCCCTAGCTGGTGGCTCGCTTCGGCCACAGGGCTAGGAACTTCATCGTCATCAACAACAGTAACGCGGACAAGAGCCTCTTCGCCCGACTCATTTGATTCCAAGACCGCAATCGCCACTTCGTCGCGGTCTTTGCCCAACTGCGTGAGGGCCAGTTCGACAGCTTCAGCAACCGTGCGGGCGCTGATCTCAATACTCTTCATTGCTTCTGCTACCCTTTCCTAGCTAAAACCCGTTTGCAGATCATTCTTGCTTTACTCAAACTCCGTTGGCTACTTTCGTCGCCGGGAGCGCCGGTTGGGGGCCTGGGCCTCACCTTCAGCAGAGCTATCCGTTCCCACTTGCCTCGCCGCTTCCGAGAGAGGCTCCGGCGTTTTTGTAAGCCGGGGGCCACCTTCAGGCTCCAGTTCGGTCAGCGGGCGGAGCAGGTCCCAAAAATCCAGACTGTTTGGGGCTGCTTGCGCCGCACCAGAAGGAGCTTGATTAGCCTCACCTTCTAGCCCAAGTTCGGGTTGCGGAGCCTGGTCGGGGGGGAGGAAGGGTAAGTAATTGGCCAACGAACCCCAACCAGAGGTAAAGTATTGCTGAACAATCCCCACAACGCTGCTGGTGACCCAGTAAAGTACTGCGCCCGCCGGGAAGGTAAAAGCAATGTACCCAAAGACCAAGGGCATAAAGAGCATCGTCTGCGTCATGGCTTTTTGTTGGGGGTCTTGCATCCGTGGGGTAGCCATTACTTGTTGGATAAACTGCAAGATCACGGATAGAATCGGCAAGATCAAGTATTCTGGGCCATGGAAATCCTTGAAGCCTTCGGTGAAAGGGGCCCGCCCCAAGTCAAGGAGACCTAAGAAGGGTTGATGTAAAACTTGTTTGACAGACTCATTAAGAAGCGCGGCTTTGACTCCCGCACTCAGATATTGCTGTTGTTCGGGAAGCATCAGGTGATAGACCGCCTGATAGACCCCAAAGAAAATGGGCAACTGAAAAAGCAGCGGGACACAACCCCCGACGGGGTTGATCTGATGTTGCTGATAGAGTTTGACCGTCTCTTCTTGGAGCTTCTTGGCATCTTTGCCATGTTTGCGTTGAAGCTCCTTCATTTTGGGTTGGATTTCCTGCATTCGGCGGCTCGAACGAATCGAACTCAAGGTAAGGGGCAGAATAACCAACCGCGTACAGACCGTGAATAAAATGATTCCTAGGCCAGCATTGCCGGTGAAGGTTGCGAACCAGAGCAAAACTTGCTCTAAAAAACCGACAAAATAGCCCCAAATTTCACCCATAATTCATATCTTCTACCCCGTTGCGCTCCACCTTTGGCAAATTCGGGGCACTAAGGAAGCCTTGCGGCGCGAGCGAAGGAAAAAAGGTTTCTTCGCGCAGCAAGCCGGCCCGCCCAGAAGCCTACGTTTTAGGTTCCGGGGCCCAAACCTGCGCTCGCCGGAGGAGGGTTTCAATCGCGGTCTGGAGGGTCGGAAAAGGTACTTGCCCTACGGCGGCGGTCCGGACCGTGAAGATCAAATCCACCCCTTCTTCAAGCTGGGCCAAAATGAGCCGCACCGCTTCGCGGACCCGCCGCTTGGCCCGATTGCGCTGGGCGGCATGACCAACCATTTTGCGGCTCACCACAATACCACACCGCGCCGGTTTGGGCCGGCGGCTAGGCGCAACCGTTAAAACCAAGAGCGCGTGCCGCAAAGAGGTTCCTTCACGGCGCACCCGTTGAAAATCCCGCGAAGATCGAAGGCGATTCGCCCGCTTCACCCTGCTTAACGATGCCCCCCACGAACAACCCGGCGCTCATCGCTGACGGTCAACTTCCAGCGGCCTCGCATGCGGCGGCGGCGCAGAACTTCGCGCCCGTCCTTTGTACTCATGCGTTCCAAAAAGCCGTGTTTGCGGCGACGTGGAATGCGCTTAGGTTGCCAAGTTCGCTTTGTCATAGAAAAAAGCTGTTCCCTTTCTGCGCTTTATGACGTTTGTGATCTGGTAGTCCTGTAAGAGTAGTGGACTTTGGAGATCTTTAACGGAATCCAAAGGCTTTAGCCTTTGGCCTCCTGGACATAATCAGCACTACTGACTTTAGCACTACCTGTTACCTTTACCTTGGCCCAGCTTGGGGCCCAGGAGAAAAAGCTGCCGGAGACCCGAAGCCCTGAATCTCCAGCAGCGAAGCTAGAGCAAGGGCCACGGGGCCTACCCTTCCCCTTCGTCTTCATCAGCTTTCCGCAACGTGCGGTGCTGGGCTTCCTTCAGCTTTTGCTGGCGTTGGTTTAGGGTTTGTTTATCCTCTTCTTCGACTTCTACTTCTTCGCGTTGCTCGTCTTGCCGCCGGCGGTCCCGCCGACTTGGCCCCCCAAACTTGGCCATCAGATCCTCTAAGGTTGCATTCCCCGTAAATTCTTCTTCAACATCATCTGTTGCATAGAATTCAGGGACATGGGGAACCGCTACCTCTTGACTCCGAGGGCGACGCGAGCGCCGATTTCCATCGCGGTCTCCCCGGTCCCGGCGACCTTGACCTTCCTCCCGGAGCGCGGCAGCAGTGGTGAACCGGGCTACCGCTCCGGGCCCCGTGCGCGGCGTAGCGACAGCCGTCGAAGCTGAAGCTGTAGGTTCTTGCGGTTTGGGGGGGGGCTCTTCCAACCGCATCGAGAGACTGATCCGTTTGCTCTGTGTCTCAACTTCCAACACCCGCACCTTGATCCGATCTCCCTCTTTGACCACATCATCGACCTTCTCGACGTGATCTTCAGCCAATTGGGAAATATGGACCAGGCCATCGCGCCCAACCCCGATGTCTACAAAGGCCCCAAACTGCGCCAGACCACTCACAACCCCATCGAAAATCTGGCCCGGGGCCAATTGTTGCAGCTTCTGAATGCGTTGCGCTTTCCGCAAGCTCAGGCTGATCCGTGTCCCTTCGGGGTCAATCTCAAGCAACTTAAAGGTATGGACATTCCCAACTTGGACTGCATCTTCAGGCTTTTCCACCCGCCCTTCGGCGAGTTCCGAAATATGGACCAAGCCATCTTTGCCCACGCCAATATCAACAAAGGCCCCAAACTTGGAAAGGCCCGTAACGCGCCCTTCCACCGTATCTCCAACCTTGAGTTCGGCTAGTTTTTCCCGATTTACTTCGGCTCGCCGATTCCGATTGCGCCGGCCCCCACTTTCGCCAGGGCTCCGTTCGCGCACCGTTCGCATGGTCAAGCTAATGCGGCGGGCCTCAAAGTCCAGGCTCTTAACACGCACTTTGACCAGATCATTGATCTGCACGACATCCGAAGGGGAATTGATGCGAGTATCGCTCATTTCTGAAATATGCACCAACCCGTCGCGCCCGATGCCGATGTCCACGAAAATCCCATAAAGGGCAATTGAAGTTACGCGCCCTTCCAGTTCCATCCCCACGCTTAAATCGCGTAAGCGACGCGGCAGCCGAGGGTTTTCCTCCTCGACAGGGGTGAAACTAGCCCCATCCGTTGCGATCTCGGCCTCGCCAGCTGGCGCGATCTCGGCCTCGCCAGCTGGCGCAGTTACCTCAGAGCCTGGCCCTTCGCCTTCAAGTTCCGTTACCTCAAGCCCATTCGCTGTGCCCACTTCACGGGCTAAAGGTGTTGCTCCCTCTAGCTCTGGAGCCTCACCTTCCAGCGGTTGAGGGATTTGATCCTGTGTCAAAGGTAAATCACCAAGCACGCCATCTTCAACAAGCTCCGCCACACGGTCCTGTTCCGTCATTGCCAACATTCCTCCTAAATCGCGGTTAAAACCCTTACAAGCCAGATAAATGATTTGTCAAGCAAAAAATCCTACTTAAAGATCGTAGTGCCAAAGTCAGGATTGGGGAAGATTGGAGTCCAAAGGCTTTAGCCTTTGGGGCCAATGGCTAAAGCCATCGGATTCCATTTTCCAAAAAGATCTCCATTTGTTGAGAAAGTAATCAGATGAATAAGTTTCCCCACGCCTGAGCTAAATTATTTCAATTGGGTACGGATCGCCTGCGCGACAGCATCTTCTGTGAAATCTTCCAAACAAAAATAGTGACCGCCCATAAATTTAGCCAACTCAGCGGCTAAACCTCGGTCACTGGCATGAGCCGTATCAAAGACAACGGCCCGAATTTTTTGGGTGGCGATGAAAGTTGCCACCTGATTGGCCTCTTCTTGCGGCGACTGGCTCCCCATCGCCACATTAGCCTGGCCATCGGTCAGCAAAACCAAAAGCGGGATAATTTCTGGGTCTTGGGTGCGGGCCCGCGCCAGAACTTCATAGCCCGTCAACAAACCTCGCGCCAGCGGAGTCTTCCCCCCCACCGGCATAGCTTGGAGCCGTTTTTGGGCCAAGGGCCCGCTGGGAGTTAGGGGCAGCAAGACCGCCGCAAAATCCCGTTGAAAGCTGACTAAGCCGACCAAATCCCGCCGATGATAAGCCTCGCGGAGAAGGGAAAGAACCACAGCTTTGGTGATAGCCATGCGCTCCGCGACGGCCATACTCCAACTGGCATCGACCACAAAACAGATTACGTTGCGGGTGCGACTAATCCGCACTTTTTGGCGCAAATCGGGGCTTTGAATCAGAACTCTCAAGGCTGGTTTTCTAAAGGGAAATTCTGGGCTGGCGCTCAACCGCGCATGGCGCTGGCGCTGAAAGAGCGCGGCGGCCCGCAGAGTTGCCACCAAGGCCAAATCGGTGACCCGTGGAACTTGGCTGCTGCTAATCGCCCGGCCTTGCTTGCGGCTAGTCCGGGTATAGCTGCGCCGGCCTGTCGCCCGGCGTTGTTTGGAGTCGCGCTGCGGTTCCTGGGTTTCTTTGATGGGCGCTTGAAGGGGCATGACTGGTGGGGTTGGCAAAGCTGAAGCACTTTCTTCGGTTAAGCCAGCGGTTTGCGCTCCAGTAGAAGAAGCAGCGGGAGAAAGCTCGCCCAGCCCACTGGTCTGGCTAGTTTGAGGGGCCTTTTGCTCAGAATGCGCCGAAGCACTTAGCACTTTTTTTTTTCGCTCTCAACCTGCCCTTCAGTAGCCCGTTCAAAGGCTTGGGCATGGCGGGCCAGAATGGTATTGATGCCAGCTTCGTCAAGCTGAACAGAGCCAAAAGGCTGGCGGCGGATGCGGTGGGGCAAAGCCAATTCAGCGGCCAAACGAAAATCCTCAAGCTCCAGGGATGTGCTTCCCCGCCACGCGGCATTAGCGCGGGCCGTTTCAAGCATCGTGAGGTCTGCCCGATGGCCATCAACCCCAATTTCGATTGCCAAATGGGCAATTACGGCCAAGGCGGCCCGTTCAATTTGCACTTTGGGCAGTAAGGCCTTCGCGGCCACAAGTTGTTCCGCCAAAAGATGCTCTTTTGTTTCCCATTGGGCCCTAAATTGCTCAGGATCAGCTTCGTAAGCCATCCGCTGCTCAATCACGGCAATGCGGCTCTCAAGATCCGTCAGGCCCCGAATTTCGACGGCCAAACCAAAGCGGTCTAACAATTGGGGCCGGAGCTCGCCTTCTTCAGGGTTCATTGTGCCAACTAGAATGAAGCGAGCGGGGTGCGAAACGCTAATCCCTTCGCGCTCCACGGTGTTGACCCCCATCGCCGCCGCGTCGAGCAAAATATCTACTAAGTGGTCATCGAGGAGATTGATCTCATCTACATAGAGCAACCCGCGATTGACTTGGGCCAACAGGCCTGGCTCAAACCGTCTTTGGCCCTCCGTGATGGCATGTTCTAAATCTAAGGCCCCAACCACCCGATCTTCGACTGCCGAAACGGGAAGTTCGACCAAAGGCATGGGGCGAGTTAGAGTCGGGAGCGCAGCAGTAGAGGAAGCTTTGCACACAGAACAAAGCCCGCAAGGTTGGTCGGGCTGACAATTATAGGGACACCCAGCAACTACTGTGATTGGGGGCAAGAGGCGAGCTAAACCGCGGACCGCCGTAGATTTGGCGGTCCCCTTTTCACCTTGGATTAAGACTCCGCCAATCCGAGGATTAACTGCGTTCAACAGCAGCGCTCGTTTGAGCCGCTCCTGGCCGACAAGGGCACTAAATGGAAAGACTGAACGAAAAATGGGCATAACAAGAAAAGCCTCCAACCGCAGAAGGGCTGGAGGAACGAGCAATTTTGTCTCGATCCAGGAAAAAGAACCGTGTGTGGCGGGTGGGCCACAACAAAAGAGGTCGAACTTTAGCCATTACCAACAACTTGCGGTCATAACTGCTATTTTCGAGCTACGCAAAAGGTTTGCCTTTTGGTAGCCAGAAATTCCTACTTGATCCTGTTCTGCCAACCCGAAGGCTGGTCTTCCGAACAGTCCGCAGGCCTCAGAGAAGAATGTCTCGACATAATTCCAAAAATCGAGACGGCCAGTTTAACCCTGGCAAAATTTACATGTAGTGCATTGTAGCTTAAAACATTTGAATAGTCAAGAAAGGCCCCTTGCGAGCCTTTCTCGCCCGGCAAAAGGCAGCACTTTGCGGGCATGGGCTTCGGCAGCCGGAGTCCAGAAGGCCCCGAAGGCAAGGAGCCAAAGGCATGCTATAATGCGAGGTATGGACAATTTATGCAAATTCCTGATAGCCTATAGTGGAGGCACGGAGCTTTGGCCTCTTTTAATCCAATAAATGTCATTTTTGGGCATTTTAGTCGTGACTTAGGAATTGACCTCGGCACGGCAAATACGCTCGTCCATGTCCGTGGCAAAGGGATCGTGATCAGTGAACCTTCGGTGGTCGCCACGGATCGGCGAACGAAACAAATCTATGCGGTTGGGGCTGAAGCCAAAGCCATGATCGGCAAGACTCCAGCCAATATCATTGCGGTGCGGCCGCTCAAAGACGGGGTAATTGCCGACTTTGAGGTGGTCGAAAAGATGTTAGATTATTTCATCAAAAAGGCCCACGAACGAACATTGGGGCTTATTCCGCCGCGCCCACGAGTGGTGATTGGTGTACCTTCAGGAGTCACCGAAGTCGAACGGCGAGCGGCCCGCGATGCAACGCTCAATGCCAATGCCCGCGAAGCTTATGTAGTCGAGGAGCCAATGGCGGCGGCTATCGGCGCAGGCTTGCCTGTCGAGGAGCCGGTAGGCAGCTTGATTGTAGATATTGGGGGCGGAACGACGGAAGTGGCCGTGATTTCGTTAGGCGGAATCGTGGTCAATCATTCAATTCGAACCGCCGGTGATGAAATAGATGAAGCGATAATTCAATTTGCGCGGCGCGAATATAATCTGTTGATTGGGGATCGCATGGCTGAAAAGGCCAAAATTGTCGCGGGGAGTGCTTATCCGCTAGATGAAGAGTTCAAAGTTGTGTTGCGGGGGCGCGATATGCTCACGGGGTTGCCCAAAGCGGTGGAGGTGAGCAGTGTCGAAATCCGTGAAGGAATCGCGGGGCCTGTCAACACAATCGTGCAAGAAATCCGAGCAGCCTTAGAAGAGACTCCGCCTGAACTGGTGGCTGATGTAATGGAGCATGGCATTACTTTGGCTGGTGGAGGGTCGCTCCTGCATGGCTTAGACCGCCGCATCGCTGCCGAAACGCGGATGCCAGTCTACATTGCGGAAGACCCGCTGTCGTGTGTAGCGCGGGGCGCAGGCAAGATGGTTGAGAATTTTGATAACAAAATCTACCGCCAAATTCTGTTACGCACCCAGAGCAGCCGCCGCGTGGCCAAATATTAAGGTTGCCAGACAGTGAGGCCTAATGCGCGATCTTCTGGATGCTCCCCTCCTCAAGCTCCGGGGTGCAAATCTAAGGCGAGCGGCAAACTTTCGGTGGCCCTTAATTCTGGCGCTCGGTTTTTGTTTGCTGGCCCTTCTGCTGCTCCACTTAGATCGGCGGGGCCTGTTCAAGCAGAGTCGGGAGTTCCTCGACCAAGGGCTAATTACCCCAGCCCTCAAAAACCTAGGGGGCTTGCACAATGCAATGGCTGATCTGGGGCCAAATTTGCAAAGTAATTCCAGTTTGCGAGCCGAAAACGAGCGGCTCAAGCAGCAAGTCAGTCAGCTTCAGGCTGAAGTCTTGCTTAGGGAGCAGGCGCTGGTCGAAAATGCTCGGTTACGCCAACAGTTGGCGCTGGCCGCAAAGAGCAACTGGAATTTACTAGGGGCCGAAGTGATGGTGCGTTCGGCAGATGCGGGGCGACGCGGGATTAGCATAAATTGCGGCAGCGCCGAAGGTGTTGCGCCAGGCATGGCTGTGCTTGGGCAGACAGGTAGTGAACCAACGGCTCTTGTTGGAATTGTAGCTGAAGTGGGGCCGCATACGGCCAGAGTCTTGCTCATTACCGATTTAAGCAGCCAGATCAGCGCCAGAGTGCTTCACGAAGGGACCGCGACGCTGGGGTTAGTGCAGGGGCAATGGCAACGCGGTTCGCGGTTGCGCTTAGAGCAATTAGAACAAGAAATCACCTTGGTTGTGGGGAGCGCGGTGGTGAGTGCGGGGCTAACTAGTGAATTAAACCTAGCTCTTCCCTTAGCGGCGGTCCCTGGAGGGATTCCCATTGGTCGCATTGAGAAATTGGGCAGCAATGGGCATACGCAGGTTGCGGAACTATGGCCCTACGTTGACCCCGATCAGGTACGCTACGTGTGGGTGATTCTCAGCCTCAAAGGATAGAAGAACGGCTGCTTGCCGAAGCTCTGTTGCTTGGGGGCCTGCTGGCGGGGGCCCTCATCCAAGTGCTGCTCTTCCCCGCACCCCTCGGTTTTCCGCCGCTCTTTCTCCTGATCTTAGTGGTTTGGCGGACCTTGTTGGGGGTCAGCATGGCCCCCAGTGCGGGGGAAGGGGAAGTAAGCGCGGCGCTCCGCTGGGCTTTTTATGGCGGCCTAGCCCTAGATTTAGCGACCCACACACTCCTTGGCAGTCATGTGTTGGGGCTGTTGTTGGCCGTAGTTAGCACCGTAGCTCTCGCGGGCCATAAGCGAAATCTCAATGGCCCGTTCTTTCCCCTCCTCACCGTCCTCTTTGGGGCCTTGGCCTACGAGTTCGTGCTGGGCCTGATTTACCATTGCACGGTTGCTCCGCTGGCCTGGCAACCCTATTTCAGCACGCTAATTTTACCGAGCGTCTTGCAAACTTTAATTCCAACCCTTCCTCTTTTTGCGCTTTTTCAAGGGTTAGCGCCGCAAAGAGGACCCAAGTAGCTCAGGCCACGGCTTGCGGTAGAATAGGCAGCTTGCCTGTTCCATTTGAGGCCTGGTTTTAGAAAGTAGGTAGAATAGGCAGCTTGCCTGTTCCATTTGAGGCCTGGTTTTAGAAAGTAACTGGAAGATGCTTGATCATCGCATCATGATCCTTAGGGCCTTGATGCTCTTTTTCCTGCTCATCCTAGGCAGCCGGCTCTCTCAACTCCAGCTAGTTGATGGCGATGCTCGGCGCTATGGGGGTGCAGTTGAAGTGCTTACCACGCGCTATCAATTGGTTTCCCCCCAACGGGGCGAAATTTTGGCCCGCGATGGGAAAACCCTTCTGGCTGAAAGTGTCCCCATTTTTAGCCTTGCGGTTGTGCCCGGAGCTTTACCGCCGCTCAAAACGGCCCAGCGAAGGCGGGTTTTGAGCCAGCTATCGCAGCTTTGCGAGCTAAGTGCTACCTTAACCCTTTCCTCTACCAAGGCTTTAAGGCTTCAGCCGACCTTGCAGGCCGAACTCGCGCAGCTTGTACAGCTTCCGCGCTCGTTGCCTGAGCTTGCCGAAGGCCAACCGTTGCCTGAGCTTGCCGAAGGCCAACCGTTGCCTGAGCTTGCCGAAGGCCAACCGTTGCCTGAGCTTGCCGAAGGCCAACCTCTTTCGCTCCCGCTGACCATTGCCCCCAACAAGAATATGGCGGCTCTGGCGTTGGCCCAAGCGCATCCCGATCTGTTCATTTTTCAGCCCCCTGTGGAAGAAATTATCCGCCGCAGTGGGCTCCAAGGTTATCGCAAATTGTTGCTCAAAGAAGGGATCTCGCCCGCTTTAGCGCTCGTCGTGCGCGAAAACATGGCCTATCTCCCAGGGGTTGAAGTAGTGGAAGGCTATCGGCGCAGTTATCCGCAAAGTGCTAGTTTACCTTCACTTTCCCATTTGTTAGGCTACCTTGGGCGGATAAACGAATGTGAATTAGTTACTGAAAACCCTGCAACCTCGTGGGTTACAGCATTAGCCGATCTTGTAAGCCATGTTAAGCCGTGTGGCTTGCTCAAAAAACGCATTGCCTCTAGCGCGATTGGTGTTTTGCCGTATCAAAATAATGATCGCATCGGTAAAGATGGTTTAGAGAGTAGTTATGAAACCGAATTGCGGGGCAAGGTGGGCATTGAGACGCGCTTCGTTGATGCTTTAGAGCGCCCAGTTTCTGTTCCCCACACAATGCAGCCAGTTCAAGTGGGCCACAATTTGCTTTTAACCCTTGATTTGGCCTTTCAGAAACAAGTTGAAACGATAATCCAGACCTGGCTGAATGAGAGTGAGCGGCGCAGACAGGTTTTAGGCGGCCATCGCACGAAGTATGCCCCGATTACGAATGGGGTTGCGGTGGTCCTTGATGTGCGAAATGGCGAAGTTCTCGCCATGGTGAGCAAACCTGCGTATGATAATAATATCTGGGTTGACCCCACGCGGATGAATGAGTTACTCAATTTCCTTGCCCCAGCTGACCCTAAAAAGCAAGCTGAAATGGCTCTTTTGTCGCCCTTGACCAATCGGGCCATCGCAGGAAGTTATCCCCCAGGTTCAACTCTCAAGCAATTCGTTGGTTCAATAGCTTTGCAAGAAGGGGTAATTAAACCAGAGACCCTTCTGCGCGACCCAGGCCGAATCACCCTTCAAGAGACGGGGGGGCGAACCTTTATTTTGCCCAATTCAACGCCCCAAGATAACGGGTTGCTTACGGTTGCCGATGCGCTTAAAATCTCTTCCAATGTTTTCTTTGCTTCTATCGCGGGGGGCAATGACCAAGCGACCAACTTAGGCGGCAGTGGTGCAAGCATTCGCGGGTTGATGATTGGGCGGTTGGCTGCGGGGCTGCAATGGTTTGGGTTGGGCAAACCCACGGGGATCAAATTGCCTGGGGAAGGGGCGGGGCGCGTCCCCGACCCTAGTTGGAAAATCCGTAATTTGCGCGAGCCGTGGAGTACCGGTGATACTTACAATACCGCAATTGGGCAAGGCTATTTGGAAGTAACGCCGTTGCAGCTGGCGGGAGCAACCGCTGCTGTAGCCAATGGGGGGACCCTCTACACGCCCCAATTGGTCAAGCAGATCACTGATAAGAGCGGGGCTGTGGTGCAAGATTTGCAGCCCCTAAGCCAGCGCCAAGTGCCTGTTGACCCTAAGTATTTGGCGGTTATCCGCGATGGGATGCGCCGTTCCGTCACGCTGGGGCATAATGTCGGGGCGCGGGATAATTGTTCCGGCCTTAGCATTGCAGGCAAAACGGGCACAGCGGAGTTTGGGCCGACGTTAATCAATGCCTATGGTCTCCCGACGCGCCAAAGTCATTCTTGGTTTGCAGCCTTTGCGCCCTACGAGAAGCCCCAAGTTGCCGTCGTAGTTTTACTTGAAGGGACGGGCGACCTCAGCGACGGTTCGGCCACGTTGGCCGTCCCCGCTGCGACACAGATTTTGCAAGCCTACTTTAAGGCTCCGCAATTGGGGCTTTGCCCTGTCCCGTAGAATTTGAAATTCATCTTTGCCAAGGATTAAAGTTTGATGCAAGTAGAATCTCTCCCGCTTAGGCTCACACCCCGCTGGAAATTCATCACGGGCCTGCTGCTGCTCACGCTGACCCTGCTTCTCCTGCATGCGGTGACCGCGATTTTAGCACCCTTTGTGGCCGCGATCATTACAGCCTACATTTTCAATCCTTTAGTCAGTTTTCTCCAGCAGCGCACGCGGCTGAAGCGGGTTATTTGGGTCGGCATTCTCTATATTTGTGCCTTTACTTTACTTTATGGCTTAGGAAACTTGCTCTGGCCCAAGCTTACGGCTCAATATGCCTGGCTGGTGAAACAACGCATCCCTTTCATCATCGCCAACATTGCGACGGTTTTTGAAGGGCGCAAAACGTTTGAAATCATCCCAGGGATGGTCATCAATCTAGTTCCGTTGGAAGATCAGTTGATTGGTGTCATTAGCGATTTGGGGCGCACGCTCAGTGGCAATGTGCCAGGCCTCGTTTTTACCGCTTTGGAAGCCGTCCTTTACACGCTAGTCTATTTAATTGTCACCTTTTATCTGCTCCTTCAGTCGCCTGAACTCAAAACTTGGGCCATTCGCCAAATTGCCCCGCCCTATCGCGCCGAAATCTGTGAGCTTGGGCAGCAGATCGACCAAGTTTTAGGAGCTTATATTCGGGGGCAACTTTTCCTGATCTTGATTATGTCCGTGATGCTTTACATTCCCCTCTCGATTCTCCATGTTCCTTCGGCACTAGTCATTGCCATTGCTTCGGGAACTTTGGAATTGATCCCGATTATTGGGCCTTGGTCGGCAGCGGGAATTGCGATGACCGTTGCTTTCTTCCAGCCTCATGTCCCATATGGCTTATCGAGTGGCAGTTTAGCAGGTTTATTGGGGATCATTTACTTCGTTTTACGCCAGATCGAGGATAATTTTATCATTCCCAATGTGGTTGGGCACTTGGTAAAGTTGCATCCCGTGATTGTCATTTTTGCGATTATGGCAGGTGGGGCGATTGGTGGGATGTTTGGCTTGCTAATTTCGATTCCCGTCGCTGCGGTGATTCGGATTCTCTTAATGTATCTTTATCCCAAACTGCTGGAATCGCATGAGATTCCGCCAGAAGCTAAGATCCCAGAGCTACAAAGCATGGAATCAGAGCCAAAAGCACCTAAGCCCTAAGCTAATGCTCGTTATTCGTGAAGCTGAAACTCCCGATCTGGCAAGGTGTCTGGAAGTGCGCCCCAGCTACACCACGAGCGCGACGTGGCAAGTCGTGTTGGAAGGCGACCCCACGCGGCGCAGCACTTACGCTAGGGGCGAGGCTTTTTTGCCCTTTCAGTTGCGCCAAACCCGCTTGCCGCGCCCGTGCCAATTGACTTTGCCCGCGCTCGCCGTCCCGCTGGCTGAGGCGTGGCCGCATTATCATTTGCGGCTCGTAGCTCTCGACCTTTTGGATGCCAGCGGCACTTCTTTGCTTCTCGGCTATCTCTTGCTCAATCTCTTTTTTGACCAGGGACAGGCCCAAATTGCCCGTTTGCTGGTGGCTCCCGAAAGTCGCGGCCATGGAGTTGGCAAAGCCCTGGTGACCGCCGCTCGCCACTGGGCGCAAAAGAGAAATCTAATCGCCCTTTTGGCTCATGCGCCTGGGCGAAATGTGCCAGGAATTGAATTTTATCAACAGCGCGGCTTTCGGATTAGTGGTTTTTTGGAACATTTCTATCCGACCCGCGAAGATGCGCTTTTCTTAATGTGTCAATTATAGCTAGGTAACTAATGATCAACGAAGCAGAACTTACAGCTAAGTATTTAGACGCTTGTGTCACCGCCCCTGACTTGCTTGAAACAGACCTTTTGCCTGTTGAAGATGCGCCGATTCGCGCTGGGTTTGTAGCTTTGGTGGGCAAACCAAATGTCGGTAAAAGTACGCTGTTGAATGCGCTTTTGGGCCAAAAAGTAGCGATTGTCTCAGATCATCCGCAAACGACGCGCCTGCCTTTGCGCGGAATTCTCAACCTCCCCATCGCGCAACTGATTTTCATTGATACGCCAGGGATTCACGAACCGCATCATAAACTGGGCCAAAGAATGGTAAAGACTGCTAAACAAGCGATTCCTACGGCTGATCTTGTCTGTTTGATGGTAGATATAAGCAAACCACCCAGTAAGCTTGATAGCGAAATCGCAAAAATCATCGAATATAGTCGAGTTCCTCATTTTTTAGTTTTGAATAAAGTTGATTTGCGGCCAAAAGGCCCTTCCAATTTAGCGGCCTATCGCGCTTTAGGTCATTGGGAAATGGAAGTTGCGCTTTCGGCTAAGACGGGGGCAGGTTTAGCAACTTTAGTAACGGAGCTTGCCCAGCGCCTACCTTTGAGTGAGGAACGGCTTTATCCAGAAGATTGGGTAACTGACCAAACCATGCAAAATTTTGCAGCTGAGATCGTGCGTGAGAAGGTTTTGTTATTTACATCACAGGAAATACCCCATTCAGTAGCAATTGAAGTTGAGGAATGGCAACAAAAAGATGCGGCTCTCTATATGCGAATGACGGTTTCGGTGGAAAAGCCGACTCAAAAGGGGATTATCATTGGGGCTCAGGGGAAAATGCTCAAACGAATTGGCCAAGCTGCCAGGGAAGAGCTTGAAAACATCATGTCCCAAGCGATTTACCTTGATCTTTGGGTCAAAGTTCGGCCAAATTGGCGCAATGATCTAACTTCTCTGGGCTGGCTGGGCTACAGCGAGGCAGAATAAAGGGGATTAAACTCAGGCTGCAACTTGCTCAAGCAGACTTCCATTTTGTAAAAGTTGTGATATAATAACGTCAATAGTAAGGATTTCTTAACCATTTGGCCGCCTGAAAAAAGAAAGGTTGCGGCTATGCTCGACGATATTACCACAACGGCAGAAAACCTTCTTGCCTTGATGCTGGTCATGGTTTTCCTTGCCATCTTCTCTTGGCCGCTTTTTACCCTTGCTTGGGTTGCAGCCACATTGAATTCGGCATCTTATGGCTTTTAACCTTAGTCAATCTAAGATGTTTTTAATCTTTGGAACCTAAACATAATCATTAAGATCGATCAGAAAATTACAAATGAGCAATGAAAATTACTTTTTTGCTCATCGTCACTTGTTGTGTCTCTTTTTGGTTGCTGTTTAGTCTAATTTCTTAAAACAACCTTAGCTAATCAATTACTGTACAAACATAGTTTTGACTAAGGACAAGTGGAGCAGCAAGAATTTTTCATAGGGAAAGAGAGGAAAAAGTTTTGGCCGCCTGAAGTAAAGAAAGGTTGCGGCTATGTTATACAATAAGCAATCAATAGAGGAAGCGGCTTTTGGCCTTGTAACAATGGGTTTTGGCATGGTGGTAGCAGGTTTTGGTATGGTTGGTATGGTAGGATTTGGTTACTTCATTTTCGGATTATTTTGGCCAATTATCTTCTGGTTTATTACCTCGCCGTTTGCTATCTTATTCTATTCACCCTATTACACCATACCATATTCACCTTAAAATACTTTTTCAATCGTTGAAATCTTCCCAAAAACATTAAGATCGAAGCGAAAATTAAAATGAGCGATAAAAATTAACGCTTTTTGCTCACTATTATTTGTTGTGTCTTTTTTGTTGTTTTCTATCTGTTTATAAATCAAACTTAAATATGACATGGAAGACCAAGAACAATTCTCAACTAAGCAAGCATCGCGGAGCACGATTTTGGCCAAGTGGAGTGGCCTTGGGCTCATTATTCTTTCTTTTGGGTTGTATGCAATTTTAGTTGCTCTCCCCTTTGTACCGCTGAGTGTTGAAATTAAATTGATTCTCTCCCCAGCGCTAATTCTATTGGGCGAAGGAACGTTTTGGGTTGGAGGGTTTCTAGTCGGGAAAGATCTTTTGGCCCGCTTCAAATTCAAAGACCGTTTTGACCCCCGTTCGTGGTTTAGGCGGTCTAAGTAAGAAGGCGCGGGCCGAAGATAGAAGGGGCTTTGCAACGCGCTGCGTTGCAAAGCCCCGATTCTTTCACCTTTTACCCAACCTTTGTTACCTCTCCCCCAATTCCCTCAGCACCTTTTCCAAAGAAATAAGTTGCTTCCCCTCATACTCTCCTCCCCCTTGCCAAAGAACCTTTCCCCCTTCGCCGACCAAGAAAAGCGCGATGGTCTCTGTCGTTGCCAAACCCAAATCCTCAGCCACCCGCCGCACGTTCCCATAGAAAGTAAGCGTATGTTCCCGTGCCCCTTTATTGGGTATGTTGCGGGCCATTCCGCCGTCAATGATGGGCCGCATAACCGTGTAGAGACCTGCAATCACAGGTACTTCATAGATTTTTAGCCCCGGATAGGTCTCAATCAGGGGGGTAAGATGGGACAGCCAATCCTCGATCAATTTTTGCTGCCAGCGCTGAAAGGCTACGGTCACAATGTTCCATTTCCCCTGCAAATCCGCTGGAAGGTGCAGATCTTGCCCTTCCAAGTTGCGGGTCTGAAGCGCGGGAAAGGTCGAAACGGTTTGCTTCATCAAAAAATCCTTTACCTTTACGGGCCACTTCTATACTTCAATAACTTGACCCTCCTGCCCAAGCTCTGCTTCCCCCCGAAAGCCCCCAGCCTGAACTTCGGCTAAAGCTTCGGCTTCGGGCATGGTCCAATAGGGGCTAAAATGAACCAGAAAGAGTTTTTGCACCCCTGCTTGCTGCGCTACTTCTCCTGCTTGGCGTGGCGTGGAATGAGGAGAAGAAGGTTCTTTGGAAGTAGCCTCGTGCAACAAAACATCGGCTCCGTGGGCCAAATCAATCACCGCTTGACAAGGAGGCGTATCTCCTGAATAGACTAGGGACTTTTCTTCCTTCTCAAAGCGCAGCGCCAAACAAGGTGCAACATGTTCATTGAGAGCTAAACGTAGCTTCCAGCCCTCAGCGAGGACAAGTGTTTCGCCAGGCTGAACAGGTGTCCATTCTAAGGGAGCAACATATTTTCCCAATTCAAAAGCTGCCAGAATCTGTTGCACGATGGCCAGCGTTGAAGGGAGGCCATAAATTGGCAGGGGAAGGGTCTGTCGGCCTGCAAGGTAGAGGCTAAAGACCAATGAAAACAGCCCGTTGATATGGTCAAGGTGGCTATGCGTCAGCAAAACGCCCCGTAAGGTCTGAGGGTCTATGCCAACCTTCAGCAACCGTTGATAAGTACTTCCCCCCGCGTCAATCAAGAATGGTTCGCCTCCGCTTTCCCACACCATATGCGTATGCCCACGGTCAGCATCGGGGACGCTTGTCCCCACGCCCAGTAGAATCATGCGTGCCATCTTTTTACCCTTTCAAAATGTTCTTTATAGTTTCAACAAAATGCTTGTTTTCTGCCGCTTGCCGAGTTGCAACCCGAATCGTATTCGGTAAGCCAAAAGAAGTCGTATCGCGCACAAGAATTCCTTTTTCGCGCAATTTCTGGGCCCATTCTCTCGCTGAATCAACTTTCAGCAAAAAGAAATTAACTTCTGAGGCTAAAACCTTTTGACCTAAAGCGATTAAATCATTCACAAATTCCTTTTTAGCTTGCGCTAATGCTGCTAAAGAGGTTTGCAAATGAGCTTCATCACAGAGGGCTGCAAGTGCGCCAGTTTGCGCTAACGCATTGACGCTCCACGGTGGCTGCACTTTCGCTAAAGCAGCAATTGTCGTGGGGGCCGCCACCGCATAGCCTACCCGTAAGCCCGTCAGCGCGTAATCCTTGGTCAAAGAACGCAAAATTAGGAGATTTTCATATTTGAGCAACGGGAGCGCAGACCAAGCATGGTCGACAAACCGAATAAAAGCCTCGTCGAGGATAAAAAGCGTTTCTGGAGCCTGTTGTAAGATGTATTCAATCTCTTCGCACTGGCGAAAAAGACCTGTTGGATTATTTGGATTACAAAGAAAGAGCAGGCGTGGCTGATTTTTTCTAAGAAAAGTTCCAAGTTCTTCAATCTTCAGCGCAAAACTATTTTCTAGCTTCGTTTGCCAACGGATGATTTCTGCGCCCATCATCATACTTGCCGCCGCATATTCGCCAAAAGTTGGTTCAACAATCAGAACCTGGTCTTTTGGGCGCAAATAAGCTACAGCAATTTGATAAATTAGTTCAATGGAACCATTCCCAATTAGAATCTGTTGAGCGGGCAAGCCAAGCAGATTGGCTAAAAAGTGGCGCAAAGTTGTCGCTCTAGGGTCTGGATGTTGCCCAAGCGGAACTTTTTGCAATGCTTCCCAAAGCCGTGGCGTTGGCCCAAATGGGTTGACATTGGCACTAAAATCTAATAATTCAGGTTCCCCAAACCGTTTTTGATACCCACCATGAGGGATCTGCGAGATATATTCAAGTTCTGGTCGCGGATAAATTGGCATAGTTGTTTAAGAAAAGCTACTACTTAGGTTTTAGAAGGCTTAAAAAGGCTAAAGCGCTTTAGCAGAAAAAGAAAAAGCAACTGAAGCCCAGCTGCTAAAAGCATTGTTACTTTTGTAAGGTGCATTGCACGTTGAAGATCACTTGGCTTTGGGGCTTGCCCTGTTGCATTCAAACAATAATGGTCATCTTTTGTGAGGCAAACCCCCAAAGCTCCTGCCATGGTACTCATTGGATAGCCCGCATTGGGGCTGGCAGTTTTGCCATGATCGGTTTGTAGCACGCGCCATGCAGTTTTAAGATCATTTCCTGTGAGGAAAGTTGCGATTAACAACAAAAGAGCCGTCAGACGAGCGGGAATAAGGTTGACAAGATCATCAAGGCGGGCGGGAATCTTGCCCAAATACTCATAGTGCCCCCGATAACCGACCATTGCATCCATTGTATTTATCGCCCGATAGATAGTTGCGCCTGGTAAACCAAAAAAAGTATAATAGAAAAGAGGGGCAATGAAGGAATCACTGGTATTCTCGGCTAAGGATTCTATCGTGGCGGCGGCAAGTTGGGTTGAATCGAGAGTGGAAGTATCTCGACTCACTAAGGCTTGCAAAGCAATTTGGGCTGATTCGGCCTCTGCCGCCTGAAGTTTTTGCTTTACCGCCGCGCCTGCGGCCAGCAAACCGTGCCCCGCAAATGTAGTTTTGAGGAGGAAAAGAGAAGCAGCATCTGCGGCCCAACCCAGCTTGCGCTGGCGCGAAGCAGTTGCCAATAACAACGGTGGCGCAGCAGCTACGGCAACTCCCAGCACCGCCAACCGCATTCCAAAGCGCAATTCCGCTTTAGGCTGGCCGTGCGGCGCGTGCTTTTCCACCGCCGCCACAAATTGCCCAAACCACGCCACGGGATGCACCGCGTTTGGCGGCTCCCCAAAGACCCAATCCCACACCAGTGCTAAAGCCATTGCGCTCAAAGATGGATGTTTCAACGTTTTAGACTTCCAGACCTTTGCTCTATTTCAAGCAAAGTATAACATAGTTTCAGTGTTAGAAAGCTATTGCGAACCTTGGTCAGCAGTGTTAGAATAGATTTATGCTACCAGAACAAATTGCTACTATCGCGCTCGATTTTCGGCTGAAAGCAGGGCAAACCGCGCTTTTCAGCTATACTATTCCGCCAGAATTGCAAGGAATTATCGTTCCAGGGCAATTGGTTTGGGTTCCCTTGCGCCAAAAACAAGTCCAAGGGATTGTCCTCACGCTTTCTCCCCCTTCGCCAGCGCAACCAAAGTTTCGGAATATTCTCACGTTGGCTGACCCTGAAGCAATCATTTTGCCTGTTGGCTTGCAACTCGCCCAGTGGCTGGCGAATACCTATCGTGTAGCCCTTTATGAAGCCTTAAAACTCTTCTTGCCGCCAGGTGTGGAGCAGGAATCCCTCCCTACTTGGCAAACTTCTGCGTCAGGTTTGACTAGCAATTTAGCGAATTTGCCCTTAGCCGAACGCGCTATTCTCTATGCGATTCGCACGCATGGCAAGGTTTCTGAGCCTGATCTCCTCCACCTTTTACGAGGAAATCAGAAGGATTTAAGGGAAACGATCTTTTCTCTATATCAAAAGGGCCTTTTGGAACGGGGTATAGCGCTAAGTGCCCCTAAAGCCCAGCCTAAATTCGAGCGGTTTGTGAAGCTTCTTCTTGATTCAGAGAAGCTCCCTGAAACAATAGCTACCTTAGGTCGAGCCCCTAAACAACAAGCCCTTTTGCAATGGTTTGCGGAGCATAAGAGCGTAGAAAGCTATTCTGCTCAACAAATCTACGCTGCTACAGGTGCAAATCTTCCGCTTCTGCAAGCCTTAGCGACAAAAGGTATTTTGGCTTTCGAGATGCATGAGGCTTGGCGTGACCCTTTGGCTGGGCAAGTGATTGTCCCCGCCACCCCACCGATTCTAACCGCAGCGCAGCGTCAAGTTTGGGAAATCATCTCAGCCGCTTTAGATAAACCTTCTAAAACCCAAGCCGAATCTGTCTTTCTGCTCCACGGAGTTACAGGAAGCGGGAAAACTGAGCTTTATATGCGAGCAATTGCCCGTGTCCTGCGGCAAGGAAAACAAGCTCTAGTCTTAATCCCAGAAATTGCTTTGACAGCGCAATTTATTCAACGCTTTGGGGCGAGATTCCCAGGTAAATTCACTGTTCTTCACAGTAGGCTTGCGCCTGGAGAACGCTATGATGCCTGGCGGAAGTTGCGAAATGGTCAGATCAAGCTAGCAATTGGGAGTCGCTCGGCAGTTTTTGCTCCTTTGCCCCACCTTGGGCTTATCGTTATGGATGAAGAACACGAGCCAAGTTATAAGCAGGATAATAACCCTCACTACCACGCCCGCGATGTCGCTTTGCAGCTAGGTAAATTGACGCAAAGCTGTATTATCTTGGGGAGCGCAACCCCTAGTATTGAAAGCTATTATGCTGCTAAAGCAAGCCAATATACGCTATTGGCTTTACCTGAAAGAATTGGTTGTTCAAAGGGCCCAGATGGCTTGCTTCATTCTACTTCTATCCCGCTCCCGACGGTTCAATTGGTTGATATGCGCCGGGAGCTACAGAGAAATAATCGCTCTATCTTTAGTCAGCCTTTGCAAGAAGCTTTGAAGAATGTCTTAGATCACCAAGAACAAGCGATTCTTTTCCTTAATCGGCGCGGGAAGGCTACTTTTGTCCTCTGTAGGGACTGCGGCAAAGTCCTTTCTTGCCCTAAGTGCTTACAACAACTCACCTTTCACGAGCTAAAGAAGACTAAACAAAACGTTTTGCTCTGTCATTCGTGTAGTTATCACTTGCTTTTGCCAGCCTTTTGCCCCGTTTGTCTTAGCCCCAGAATCAAGGACTTTGGCATCGGGACTCAACGGGTTGAGGCAGAAGTGCGCCTCCTCTTTCCTAAAGCTCGCATCCTGCGCTGGGATAGCGATAGCGCTGTGGGCAAAAATGTCCATTCCCGCTTCCTTAAAACCTTCCAAGACCACGAGGCTGATCTTTTAATTGGTACACAAATGATTGCTAAAGGCTTAGATTTGCCTTTAGTTTCCTTCGTAGGGGTCGTAGCAGCAGATAGCAGCCTTTACTTCCCCGACTTTAGGAGTGGAGAACGTACTTTTCAGCTACTTACTCAGGTCGCTGGCCGCGCTGGTCGCCGTAAGGCAGGGGCAAGAGTAATTATTCAAACCTATAGCCCAGAAAACTATGTTTTACAAGCTGCTCAAGAACACGATTATCAACGTTTCTACCTTCAAGAGCTTGCTTTTCGACGCTTAACAGGCTACCCTCCCTTTAATCGCTTGATTCGTTTCGTTTATGGGCATACGAATGAGGCTCTTTGCAAACAAACCGCGCTTGATCTCGCTACGAAGCTCAGAGAGATCGCCGTTCAAAACAGCATCCCTCATTGGCAAATTATCGGGCCAGCCCCCGCTTTCAAGCAGCGGCTCCAGGGCAAATGGCGCTGGCACTGTCTCCTTTGCCTTCCCAACCCCCTCCTTATCCTGCCCCATCTGGGCGATTTACCTGGTTGGCACGTTGATGTCGACCCTTTAAATGTGCTATAATGCGCTTAGATCAAGGCTTTGTAGTGAAAAGGTTGACTTAATATGGCACTGAAACGAGTTCTAAGGATTGATGACCCCGTTGACCTTAAAGTTCTCAAAACGGTTAGCCGCCCCGTGAAATTTCCTAATCGGGAGCTTAAATCTTTAGTTAATGAGATGTTTGCTACTATGCAAAATGGGTGTGGGGTAGGCCTGGCGGCTATTCAAGTCGGGGTTCCGCTCCAGATCATCGTGATTGAAATCCCCCCAACCTACGAAAAGTTAGCTGATGGCACAGAGAAAGAGGTTGCACCTGCTGTTCCTTATGTCTTTATCAATCCCAAAATTGTTCAAATCAGCAGGGATGAGGTTATGCGCCTAGAGGGTTGTCTAAGTCTGCCCAATTGGTATGGGCAAGTCCCCAGAGCTAAGTGGGTAACGGTGGAATACCAGGACTTGAGTGGGAAGCCACGTAGGTTAAGGAAGGCCGATGACCTGCTGGGGTGGGCTTTACAGCATGAGATTGACCATCTCAAAGGGATTGTCTTTACTGAGCGTCTTCCTGACCCAACGACTTTGCGTGATTACAGTAATGAACCCCTCCCTAATACCGCCGAAAGGATGGAGGCCGTCGGGGCCTAAACGACTTAAAACCATTAAGCCTTTAGGGTTTACCGCTTAGGTTGATCGTCTATCAACCACCCCCAGCGCGCATCTTGCAACTGCCGTTGGGGGTTTTTGACTTGCTTGATCGCAAAGTCTGCCGTAGCCTTAACGACCCAATCAAAGTAGCGTGGGGTGAGAAAACTAATCTCAAACTTAGGTACAGGGTTGATAAAGTCGGTTGCATAGAGTACTCCATCCTTGAACCCACACTCTATTGCATTTATCTCATAGCCCAACGCTTGGTTAATCTTTAACGCAAGGGAGACTACTTGCTCTCTCTCGCTAGGGGTTAAGTAATTCTCCTCATCTACATAGCGATTTAGCCAATGCGCCCGTGGATCATACTTGATTGGCATGATATGCTCTGCACCAATGCAAATACAGCGCACATACTTATCCCATTTATGGTATTGCTGAAGCATCATGCACTGCGTCCCCGTATCGTTATAGGTATGCCAAAGCTCTTCGTAGGATTGGATGTAATACTCGCGCCGCGTCGGGCCATCCCAAATCGGTTTCAAGAGGATCGGAAACCCTCCCAAATAGGAGAGATGCTCTTCCCATGGGATTGGACAAACTAAGTTTCGCATAGCATCATCGCCTAAGCCATTACTATGGGAATGGGAAGGTAACGCAACGGTAAGGGGATGCAGAATGTTGAGGTAAGTCATCAGGCTGGCCCCGAAGAAGCGATCATCGGCTATCGTCCAAAAGGGATTGTTGACAACGGTGGTTCCACTTAACAAAGCCACCTTGAGAAAAGTGCGATAATAGGCGACTTCGAGGCCGATGCGGTCTATGATTAAGGCATATTCGACCCGCTCGGCCATCCTGGTTCCCCCCAATTGCACCAATTCCGCAGTAATATCTTCGTGATGCCGGTTGACTTCCCCAATAAAAGCAGGAGGCCACGACCATTCGCCCCCGATAAGTAAGCCAATCTTCTTGCTCATAGGTTTATTCCCCCATTGCTTAGGCCCCAATCGTTCTTTAGGCTCAAGATTAGGGCAATTGAGTCGTTTGATCTGCCATTGGCGACTCGTTTGATCTGTCATATTGGAAGCATTTGCCCCAGCCCATCCGCCCTCGATGAGTAAGCCGATCTTCTTGCTCATAAGTCATTCCCCTATTGCTTAGGCCCCAATCGTTGCTTAGGCCTAAGATTGGGGCAATGGAGCAGTTTGACCCGCCCCTGGCGAGTCACTTGAATTAGCCCTGGCGATTCGGTAGCACCGTCCTTGGCAGGATTCAAGAGTTAAAGCCATGGACTCTTGCCCCTTCCCCACAGCTAAAGCTGTGGACTCCTGCCCTTGAAGGAGGGTTAAGGTCGCAGAAGGGACGCGAGGGAAGGGGCGCTTAATAGATGATTTGGTCTGCGGGAATATCTTGGAGACCTTGCCAGGGAGAACGGGCCTCGCCAGCTTGAAGTTGGCGGTCTAAGCGGAGCAGAGCAAGCAGGATCAGCGATAGAAGAAGCAGACTCAAAGAAGTCCCGTAGACAAAGGTATAGCCTAAAACAACCTTCCCCGTGAATTGTTGAGCAAGGTCACGGGCGAGACCGCCCCCTATCGTCCCTACTCCTTGGGCAATCGCCTGCATGATCCCCCAAAGGCCCAGGAAGAGACCAGCGTGCCCCATATCGGTAAGGGACATCACAAGGGTGATACTTGCCACGACAAACAAGCCGCGCCCTAAACCAATTAGCCATACCCCGATGCGGAAGGGGCCGACGAGAGCTTCGTTACTGGTCAGGCTGATGATCAGAAAACCTAGCATCCCTATTAGACAACCCGCAATGATAAGCCCGACGGGGGAGCGGCCTTGCCAAAGGAGCCACCCAGAGACCGCAATCGCGCAGAGCATTGCAAGGCCCCACAACGCTGTCAGCTGGGTAGTCTGCGCGATAGGCATGTGAAGGACTTGCCCCCCATAAGGTTCAAGTAAAACGTCATGGGTAGCAAAGCCCGTCGTAGCCACAAAGAGGATGCCAAACAAGCTGCGTAAGCTAGGTTGGTGCGCCAGGAGGCGGAGGGATTGCCCAAAGGAGAGCCGCAAGCGGACATCATCGGTATAAGCGACGACCTTCCCATCGGGGCGGAGCTTCTCCTGATTCAGCAGCGCTAGGAGCGTAAGGCCGATGAAGACGGAGGCTGACCCTTGCATCACTTGGATCAAGCGTAAGTGGTTATAGCTCTGAAGCAACTGCCCCATGATAAGGGAACTTACAATGGTTCCCAGGACGAGCATAATCCAAAGTACCGCTAAAACGCGCCCGCGTTCCCCAGGAGGGGTGAGGTCGCTGACCAAAGCTAAGTAGATTGTTTCTACCGTATTGACCCCTATCCCATAAGCGAGGAAGATTAGGGTGCAGATACCCATGGCAAGGGGGAAAGGTAGCACCCCTTCGCCGCTCAGAAGGATCAGGGAGAAAGGTGCTGTCGCTAGACCGCCATAAGTAAGCATGGCCCCTAAGACTACGTAGGGAGTCCTCCAGCGACCTTCTATGCGATCCTGGTCGGAGCGGAAGCCAATCATCGCTCGCACGGGGGAGACAAAGTAGTGAATCGAGATGAGGAAACCTACGGCCACCGCAGGAATACCTACCTCATCAATGAGGACGCGATTGAGGGTTCCCGTGAGGGGGGCCAAGGAGAGGCCCATTCCAAATTGGAAGAGGCCAAGCCGTAAGACATTGAGCCAGATCCGAACCCTGGGGTGGCGGGCCAACCAGGTGGAAGGTAGCTGGAGAAGGGCCTGGAGTTGGGCAATCTTTTTCATTTGGGCAATCTTTTTCTTAACTTCCCGCTACTTTAAGCGTGATCCCAAGTGAACAGCGCTTAAATTCCTGCTTCAACCTACCCTGCCTTCTTAGAGGGGTTGGATTCAGACGAATCTTGTGCGCTCGGTGGATCATGGTATACCAATCAAGAGCTAGAATGTATCTCCTTACAAGGTGACTCGATAAGTAGAATGGTTACGTGGATGGTCGGGATTGATAAGGACAGAGCGGTCATTTTTGAGGACTAAGACCTCGAAGATGGTCTGTAAGCGAGTCTCAGTTAGCCCAAAGGCTTTGAGGAACTGGGAGATAACTTGCTGCTCCTCGGAGGCCAGATCCCCATCGGCGAGGGCACAGTCTATTAAGCTAGTCAGCAAACAGAACTTCTGGCCCTCGGTAAGGCAAGGGGTCGCTTCGGCCAGGAAGGTGGCAAGGGGGATGGTAGAGGCATAATGTTTAGCCTTCTCAAGCAAGGCCCGATTATTCTCGCCGACCTCTATTATTCCATCCTTTGCTCTGCCGCCCAGCGCTAAGAGCAAATTACCAACCTCTTCATTCGTAATCTTTCCATCGGCTCTCGTAATATAGATCAGCGAGATGACGAAAGCTAGTTGTGGGTACATCGGAGATCTTCCTTATTTCCTTAGATTTAGGATGCCAAAAGATTCTTGCTGATATTGAAGCAGTTTATAGGCTACGAACTCAGCTAATTTCACGGGGACAGCATTGCCAATCATTTGCTCTAAGTGACTTTTCGGCCCGCTAAAGCTAAAGTGGGCAGGAAAGGTTTGAAGATAGCTTCGTTGTAAGGTAGTCAAGACTATCGCTTGCTCTGGTAAAGCAGCATCTTGAGGATGGGGCCGATAATTAGGGGGGATAGGGCGATTAACGCCCCGAATAGTTGGGCTAGGCTCATCAACGCCGTAAATAGCTCGTCGTGCATAAGTTCTTGGATGGCGATAATAGTATTCAAACCCCAAATTATCCCCAAAATACTCACGAACCGTTGTCGGTCTAGTTGTTAAACCACTTTCCAAAAGCGGTTTCAAGGCATTATCCCGGCCATCTAGCTCCCCAATCACAAACAATCTTTTGCGTTGTTGGGGTACATTACACAAAGAAGCTTCTATAATTTGCTCTGTCAGACCATAATGAGCAGCTTTGAAGATTTGTCTAGCGATCTGATAGCGTTTGCTTTTGAGCGTCAAAGCAACATTCTCCATCACAAAATAGGCAGGCCGCATAGCGCTAACAATTTCTGCAAACGAGACGGTTAAATTGGCTCTGCCTAATTCCTCATTCCGCTTCCCTGCTTCTGAAAAATCCTGGCACGGTGGCCCACCAATAATGACTTCGGCTTGATAGAGCCTAAGCTGTTCGACGCTCTTTTGCACATCATTCAAATCTAAAGTGATTGTAGGATGCTTGAAATTGCCCCGATAAACCGTTAAAGCCGTTTCCCAATGGTCAACAGCCGCAACGATTTGAATTCCAGCATTTTGAAACCCCAGACTCATTCCCCCGCAACCGCAAAATAAATCTATGCCTCGCATATTTAATTGAAAAGTTCAGCTTGAGTATAGAAAATCAAGGCATCAAATCTTCGTTCAGGGCTTAATAAGCGTTGTCCACCGCCAAGAATAATCTCTTTGATCTCCTCTTTCTTAATTCTTGGCTTAGACAATTCGGGACATTTCATATAAGGATTTGTTAATTTACCATTGATTGCAAAAGCCTTATCGTTATTTACTTTGTAAGTCATTAGATCAGTGATTTTCTTGGGATTAAAACGACTCTGGGCCGCAAAATCATACAGCATTTTCACGAGCCAAGCGGTTGAACGCATCTGGCGCGAAATAGATTCTAGCGATCTCATGGAATCTAAAAATAATCTCGTGAAAGCGAGATTACTCCAGACAAAAAAATCTAAAGCATCATTGTGCAATTGCGGAGTCTTACCAAGAGTCTTCCAAATAGGTTGCAAAATAATTGGTTTTTGATAGGGTAATTGATCTAAGGCTATTTGATTAACGACCATGACTAATTCTGAGAATCTTTCTAAAATCTCCTCTGTGTTAGTCCAATCCTTAATCTGCTCCCCCACTGATACAATCTCTTTCAAGCGGTCTAACTGCCCAGTTTCCAAACAATTTAGAATTAAACTTAGGGCTAAATAGATAATCGTATCTTGCCTAATAACTATTTCACAGCCATAATGCTCTTCTTTCAATTCGCAAGTAGAATTGTCAGGCAAGGCGGTAAGCTTAATTTCTAAGCCTCTTAAACAAGTATCTCGCTGTTGGGTTACTAAGTCAATTCTAGGCAACTTGCCGACTATCAATTTACGGTAGGGAACAAAATCTGCTTCAAAAGCAAAGAAGATTTCAGGAGATTTAGGGGATAAGCCAAATGTTTCTGCGACACTGATTTTACTATGAACGATTTGTAGGTTTTCATCGAGGGTTAAATAGACTGGCTCAAAGCCCAGATGATCCATGTAACAAGCCAAGGCGGTAGGGAAGGTATTATTAAAAGTATTTTTCCCCCAACTTAATTTTTGGGCGAAGTCTTTGTTAGAGTTAGCCAAACCAAATAGACTAGGTTGCATAGATTTAGCATCCAAAAGAGCAGAAAAACTTAGGCCGCGCTGGGCTGCATTGTAACACAAGCGTGGACTGCGTTCAAATGCTCTGAGCCGGAAGGCGGCCCAACCCAAACCCACCGCCTGGCCATGCTCAAGCGCAGTGGCTGGCGGCGGGTTCAAGCGAACAAAGCACGGAGTTGTTGGCTAATCTGCTACTAAAACTAAGCTAGGTACAAGAAATGCAGCAAAGCCACTGGGCCAAACCGTTTGGGCATTATATTTCGCCTTGTTGAGGCGTGTGCCTGTAAGGTTTGCAGCGCTTAAATTGGC
>Ga0316612_1000083_pt1 | contig 36399 bp, 27 predicted proteins | sample MIS2016226_MG_FD_207676 | JGI IMG/M metagenome (GOLD analysis project Ga0316612, IMG submission 207676) | Microbial mat bacterial communities from Middle Island sinkhole, Lake Huron, Michigan, United States - MIS.2016.226 | ecosystem: Environmental > Aquatic > Freshwater > Lake > Sediment... | reverse complement strand
GAAGGTGACGATGGCAAAAATCATGAATTTGAAGTGAAATATATTTTCGGTTTTACTCCGCTTCAACAATATTTAGTTCAATTTCCTGAAGGTCGTTTGCAAGTGCCTAGACTAAGTTGGGATGTGAATAAGAAAAAATGGTTCAACCAATATGCAGGTCAAAAAATACCATCCCACGACTGGTTGCATTGGACAGGAAATGCCCAAAATTGGAACACCATGTGTGCCACTTGTCATTCTACAAATCTTCGCAAGAATTATGATGTTAAAACCGATACTTACAAGACAAGTTATGCTGTCATTAACGTAAGTTGTGAAAGTTGCCACGGAGCTGGAAAACAGCACATTGATTTTATTAATGGCGACTATAAATCTGGCGAAAGAGTAGTAGGAAGTTTTATGAAATTAGCCAAAAAATCCAAACAAATTGAAGAATTAAATACTTGTGCTCCGTGTCACGCTCGTATTTCCGAAATTAATGGTTCGCATATTGAAAGTAAGGAAATCATGGATAATTATATTCCTCAAATTCCAGATACTGAATTTTATCACGCTGACGGTCAAGTAGATGACGAGGATTACATTTACACCTCTTTTTTGCAAAGTCGAATGTATCACAAAGGAGTAACTTGCAGTACATGCCACAATCCACATTCGGTAAAGCTCAAACGCATTGGCAATCAAACCTGTACACTTTGTCATATTCCAACCAAATATGATGTACCCTCTCATACTTTTCACAAAAAAGGGACACCAGCAGCAGAATGTAAAAACTGTCACATGCCCGGAAAATTGTATATGGGAAATGATTTGCGTCACGACCACAGTTTTAGAGTGCCACGACCAGATTTATCGGTTAAATACGGAATACCAAATGCTTGTAGTAATTGTCATAAAGACAAATCTGAAAAAGTTTTGGCGGCTGCCGTCATCAAATGGTATGGTCCAAAACGGGTGTATCATTTTGCAGAAGATTTGATTCCAGGAAGTAGAATCGATGCAGAAAGTGAAAAACATTTGAAACAACTAATTGACAATAAATTTGTTCCCAAAATCATCAAAGCAACGGCTACTTTTTATTTGGGTTCTATTCCAACTCAAAGCAGTTTGAATACCATTTTAGCAAGATTAGCGAGTAAAGATTCCCAAAACAGGTATCGAGCATTACGAAGTTTAGCCTCATTTCCATCAGAAAATTGGATAGAAGCTGTTGGCCCATTATTGTCGGACAAAGTGAGAGCTGTTCGAATTGCAGCAGCAGATTTGTATATTACCATTCCTTCCAATCAAGTTCCTTCAAACTACTCCAAAGCTTTTGCTTTGGCGCAAATCGAATTGGAAAAATCATTGCGGTATCAAACTGATTTTTCGACTGGAAATGTGATGTTAGCGGATTATTATTTAAAGCTGAAAGACTATCCAAATGCCGAAAAATTTTATTTGCGTGGGTTGAAAAAAGACAGCAATATGAACTATGCTTGGCTTAATTTATCAGCCGTTTATAATTCCCAAGGGAAAAATGCACAAGCTTTGCAAGCCTTAGAATCAGCCTTGAAAAATGATACTAAAAACGAGCGAATTTATTATAATTTGGCTTTGCTATATAATGAAATGAACAATAATTTAGCAGCTGAAAAAGCTTTTGCGAAAGCAGTTGAATTGAAATCGACAAATTCTAGAGTCTATTACAACTATGGATTATTGTTGAATCAGAGCAAAAAAATTGTAGCAGCCGAAAAAGTATTGTTGAAAGGAATACAAATTAATCCTGCAAATCCTGAACTCTATTATGCGCTTACCTTTGTTTACATTCAATCAAATAACAAAACAAAAGCATTTCAAACTGCCCTAAAATTGAAAAAATTAGACCCTAATAATCCCAATTATCAACAACTATTTCAAAGCCTTGGTTTATGATTTTTAATGCAACAGCAGTCTTATTCAAATTTTTGTTTGGTTTGAACGTTTATAGTTTCAAGAATCCAATAGTTAAGTGTTGAATATTGTCTTCACTTATGTAAATTTGTAATATGAATAAAAGACGCTTATTAGATATTGGCTTTTTGCTATTTTTTATTTTTCAATATAGTGTTAAAGCACAAAACATAGATAATTCCGAAACCAAATGTCCCTCAAAATCGCTACCTGAACTTTTCAAAAAGAAAGATTCAGTTTTGGTATTAAAGCCTAGTAAAAATAATTTTTTTCTGATTATACCCATAATTGGTTCACAACCAGCAACTGGATTTTCTTATGGTTTTGTTACTCAATATACTTTCAAAGGGAAAAAAGAAGGTGATAAATATTCATCCATTAATCTGGGCGCCACTTTTACTGAAAAAAAACAATTGCTAATTAATTTCAAGAATAGTGTAATGCTCAATAACAATAAAATGTTTTTGAGTGGTGACTGGCGTTTTTATATTTTTTCACAGCCCAATTACAGGCTAGGAACAGATATTATTCCACCAAAATATAGAGAAGAAGATTTCGATTTGAATGATTTAAAGGAAGAGATGGATTACAATTATTTAAAGTTTCATCAAACTATTTCTTGGGAAATCAAAAATAATTATTATGTGGGAGCTGGAGTTCATTTAGATTGGTACACAACGATAACTGACAATAATCTTGACATTGCCAACGGACAATTTACCAACCATTATAAATATAGCAAAAAATATAATTTCAACGAAAACGAATATTTCGTGAATGGATTGAGTTTAAATTTCTTGTATGATTCTCGCGACAATCAAATCAATACCAATCACGGAATGTTTGCAAATATCAATTATAGATTCAATCCTTCGGTGGCTAGAAATCAGAATGCGAGCAATGTACTTTTTATGGAATACCGTTATTTTTTGCCTCTAAGCAAATACAGTAATCAACACGTTTTTAGTTTTTGGGCAACAGGTCAGTTTGTAACAACGGGTACGGTTCCTTACCTGAATTTACCCTCAATTGGTTGGGATCAACGAAGCAGGAGCGGAAAAGGTTATACTCAGGGATTGTTTCGCGGTCAAAAAATGGTCTATTTTGAATCGGAATACCGTTTCCCAATCAGTTGTAATCAGCTAATTAGCGGAACTTTATTTGCAAATTTTACTTCCGCCAGTGATACAGATCGTCAAATTCGTCTTTTTCAATATGTTCAACCAGCAGTGGGTGTTGGTTTGCGCATTTTGATTGACAAAGCCACTCGAACTAATCTAGTATTGAATTATGCTTGGGGTCGCCATTCAAAAGCATTTTACCTCAATGCGGGAGAGTCTTTTTAAAAAATAACACCAATCCTTTCAAATTGGAGTTATGAATTTTAAAAATTAATTATTCTTCGTCATCATCATAATCATCTTCATTTGATGAATTGTCATTATCCTCAACCTCAACCTCATCCTCATCCTCATCAGTGTCATCTCCTTTGTCATCTAGTGGATCTTTGTATTCATCAACATCGTCATCATCAGTGGTTTCATCATCATCGTCCAGATTGATTTCGTCATCTATAGGCTCAATCTCTGCTGCTATTTCATCATCTTCATCATAATTTTCAATTCTATCAGCCAATTTTGTACTAATTTTTACTAGATAAATAGTGTCATCAGTACGAACTTCTACTGCTTCAATCAATTCGTTTTGTGCATTTCTAAAACGAATAATATTGGAATCGTCATAGCCATCGGGAAATTTATCCACCAATAGATTTAAAATTTCGTGGGTTAGTTTTGCATAATCAACAATTACTCTTCTCATAAAATTATTTTATAAATCCAACAAATAGGCGAAAATTAATGGAGCAACAATCGTGGCATCCGACTCTATAATAAATTTGGGGGTTTTAATATCTAATTTTCCCCAAGTGATTTTTTCATTTGGAACCGCTCCAGAATAGGAACCATAACTGGTCGTTGAATCTGAAATCTGGCAGAAATAACTCCAAAACGGAATATCGTGCATTTCCATATCTTGATACAACATTGGCACCACGCAAATTGGAAAATCTCCTGCAATTCCGCCACCAATTTGGAAAAATCCAATACCGTTTGCACTATTTTTTGGATACCAATCCGATAGAAAAACCATATATTCAATACCAGATTTCATCGTAGAAGCTTTCAAATCGCCTTTGATTACATAAGAAGCAAAAATATTTCCCATCGTACTATCTTCCCAACCTGGTACAATAATAGGTAAATTTTTCTCGGCTGCAGCATACATCCAGCTGTCTTTCAGGTCGATTTCATAATATTCTTCCAAAACGCCCGAAAGTAACATTTTGTACATAAATTCGTGAGGAAAATATCGTTCGCCTTTATCATCTGCTTCTTTCCATATTTTGTAAATGTGTTTTTGCAAACGACGAAATGCCTCATGTTCTGGAATACAGGTATCTGTAACACGATTTAAACCTCTTTCGAGCAAAGCCCATTCGTCTTCTGGTGTCAAATCACGATAATGCGGCACTCTTTCATAGTGCGAATGTGCAACCAAATTCATAATATCTTCCTCAAGATTGGCTCCAGTACACGAAATAATTTGTACTTTGTCTTGGCGAATTATTTCAGCAAAAATTTTCCCGATTTCGGCGGTACTCATTGCTCCTGCCATACTTACCATCATTTTAGCACCATTGGCTAACTGTTGTTCATAAGCCTTGGCAGCATCTACTAATGAAGCAGAATTAAAATGCAAATAATGTTTCTCAATAAATTGACTAATTGGTCCTTTACTCATTTTGTGTTTTGATTGTTTAAAGCCTATTCTAGCGTTTTCAAAGAAAATATTTTTTTTTGAAAACCACAATAAAACTTTTTAATTATTTTTTGTTGTAGCCTAATATTTCTAGAACTTCATCGGCTGTTTGTTGTTCAGAGAAAACTTCGGTTGCTAGGATTCCGTTTTCATCGCGATCAATCAAAATATGTTTGGGTTGTGGAATCAAGCAGTGGTGCAAACCTCCGTAGCCTCCAATGGTTTCCTGATAGGCTCCTGTGTTGAAAAACCCAATATAAAGTGGTTTTTCTTTGTTGTATTTTGGCAAATATATGGCATTCATATTTTGCTCTGAATTGTAATAATCATCACTGTCACAGGTCATTCCGCCTAGCAAAACCCTTTCGTAGGTATCGTTCCAACGATTGACAGATAACATAATAAATCGCCTGTTTATTGCCCAAGTATCTGGCAAAGTGGTGATGAAAGAGGAATCGATCATATTCCATTTTTCTCTATCATTTTGCTGTTTTTGATACAAAACTTGATAAATAGCACCTCCGCTTTCGCCAACGGTATAGGAACCAAATTCCGTAAAAATATTCGGCACATCTACTTCGGCTTCATCACAAGCAATCTTTATTTGATTGATAATTTCGTCAATCATATATTGATAATCATATTCAAATGCCAACGAATTTTTGATAGGAAATCCACCACCGATGTTTAATCCATCAAGAGTTGGACATTCTTTTTTCAAAGCCACATACACTTTGATACATTTTACCAATTCGTTCCAATAATAAGCATTGTCATTGATTCCTGTATTGATAAAAAAGTGTAACATTTTGAGTTCCAATTTTTTATTATCCTGAATTTGCTTTTTGTAAAACTGAACAATGTTTTTGTAACCAATGCCAAGTCGCGAAGTATAGAACTCAAATTTGGGTTCTTCCTCTGCAGCAATACGAATTCCAATTTTGAATTTTCGTGAGATATGCTCTTGCAAAAGGTCTAATTCTTCGTAATTGTCAATAATTGGAATGGTGTTTTTAAGACCATTATTAATCAATCTTGCTATATTTTCAATGTATTGATCTCTTTTAAATCCGTTACAAATTACATAAGTACTTTTGTTTATTTTGCCTGAATCCAATAAGTTTTCCACAATATTAATATCAAATGCCGATGAAGTTTCAATGTGTATATTGTTCTTGAAAGCTTCGTTCATTATATATTCAAAATGAGAACTTTTGGTGCAATAGCAGTAATAATATTTGGCCTCATAATTGTTTTTTTCCATTGCTTTACGAAACCAGCTTTTGGCTTTGTTAATGTTATTGGAAATTTGAGGCAAATAAGTAAATTTTAAAGGTGTTCCGTATTGTTCAACCAATTTCATCAAATCGATATTGTGAAATTCGAGATTGTCTTTGTTTAAGGTAAATTCTTCTTGAGGGAAATAATATGTTTGATTTATTAAGTCGAAATATTTTGTATTCATCTGGTTTTTAAAATTTTAGATTAATTTAATAGATATATTAATTAACCTAAAATTCAAACTCGAATGTTTTCAAATACGATTTGAAGTTTCTCGTTTTCGGCTTTTAAATAGGGGAAAATATCAAAACTAAAAGTATCTTTAATGGTTAAAAAACGTCTCAATATTCTCAAAAAAGAATTATTGTTTTCGTTTTTAATACAATTTCTGTTTCTTGTGTTTTGACTTTTTTTCATTGATGCAAATGTAAAAAATATTATATACCAAAAGCAATCCTTTTTTATAAAAAAAATCAGGATTTATAATCTTGGAAAGCCTTTAAAATCAGTTCGTTTTCAACAGATTGGTTGATTTTTATTTTGCCAATACCTTCTATTAAGGCAAACTGAATGTTTCCGTACTCATTTTTTTTGTCGTGAATGAGTAATTCCATTATGGGTTCGATGTCGGTTTCTTCAAAAACCACTTCATCATAAATCGCTTTTATAGTGGATTTGATTTGGTCGTATTCTTGTTGATTTATCAAGCCTTTTTCTAAAGAAATAAAACTTTCTAAAATCATTCCAATAGCAATGGCTTCGCCGTGTAACAAACTTTTTTTGTTATCATTTTCAAGAAAATAACTTTCGATGGCGTGACCCAAAGTATGTCCAAAATTCAATGCCTTACGGATATTTTTTTCGGTGGGATCTTGGATTACAATTTCGTTCTTGATTTCGACCGAACGGTAAATTAATGTATCGAAATCGGCAAAATCAATGGCTTTTAAATCCAGAAATTGTTCCCAATAGCTTTTGTCGTAAATTAATCCGTGTTTCAGCATTTCGGCTAGTCCAGAACGCATTTCTTCTTTAGAAAGTGTTTCCAAATATTGTGTATCAATCAGCACCATTTTGGGGACATTGATAACGCCAACTTGGTTTTTAAGATTGCCTAAATCAACGCCAGTTTTTCCTCCAACCGAAGCGTCAACCATTGATAATAAAGTAGTTGGAATATGAATAAAGTCAACACCACGCTTGAAAGTCGAAGCCACAAAACCACCCAAATCAGTGACAACTCCGCCACCTAGGTTGAGAACAAGACTTTTTCTATCGGCACCAAGTTCTGTCAAAACATTCCACAATTGCACGCAGGTTTCAATGTTTTTGTTGGGTTCACCTGCTTCAAATTCAACAATTTCTATGGTAAGATTGGTGGCCAAATAAGGAAGGAATTTCGACAAGCAAAATTCATTGGTATTGCTATCGACTACAATAAATAAATTGGAATAGTTACTTTCGTTGAGGAATATATTAAGAGCTTCATATCCTGTTTCGTTGAAATGTATTGGATAATTGTTGGCTTGAATGGATTGCATAATTTTAGAATGATTTAATGTGCAAAATAAGGTAATTTTTGCTAAATAAATTTGAAAACTCTCTCTATATTTGTGAAAAATTATAACAAATAATGAAAAATTTATTCGATAACACACAAATTGCCTTTTCATTAAAAAGCGATACCGAGCTCGAAAGAGCCTATTTTCTGTTTAAATTGATTGCAAATGAGCCACTTGTTCGTATTGGAACTGCTGTAACGAATTTTGCCTTAAAAGCAAGTTTGCCCGTAGAAGGACTGATTCGTGCCACAGTTTTCGACCATTTTTGTGCAGGTGTGAATGAGGATGATAGCTTGAAAGTTGTAGATAATTTGTTTACCAAAGGAGTTTCCTCGGTTTTAGATTACTCTGTAGAAGGCAAGGAAGAAGAAGAACAGTTTGATGGTGTTTTGGAAAAAACCTTAAAACTGATTGCCTTTGCCAAAGAAAAAAAGGCAATTCCTTTTGCGGTTTTCAAACCATCAGGTTTTGGATGCATTGATTTATATGAAGCGGTAGGTTCAGCTAGAAATTTGACTGCAGTCGAAACCGAAGAATGGAATAGGGTAGTGGCGCGTTTTGAAAAAGTGTGTAAAGCCTCTTACGATAGTGATGTAGCCTTATTGATTGATGCCGAAGAAAGCTGGATGCAGGACGCAGTCGATAATTTAGTCGAAAAAATGATGATGAAATACAATAAATCGAAAGCGATTGTTTTCAATACTTTGCAAATGTACCGTTGGGATCGTTTGGATTATTTGAAAAAATTGCACGAAAAAGCCAATCCCGAAACTTCGGGAGAAGGATTTTTTATTGGTATGAAACTCGTTCGTGGCGCTTATATGGAAAAAGAAAATGAACGTGCCAATGAAAAAGGCTATCCTACCCCCATTTGCGCTTCCAAAGAAGCCACCGATGAGAATTATGATGCTGCCGTAAAATATATGGTCGAAAATCTTTATAGGATGTCTATTTTTGAAGGAACACACAACGAAGCCAGCACCTATTTCTTGATGAATTTAATGGAAGAAAAGGGAATAAAATCGACCGATGACAGGATTTGGTTTGGACAATTGTATGGTATGAGCGACAATATCAGTTTTAATTTGGCTGCCGATGGTTATAATGTTGCGAAATACTTGCCTTTTGGTCCCGTAAAAGACGTGATGCCATATTTGATTCGTCGTGCAGAGGAAAATACTTCGGTGGCGGGACAAACCAGCCGTGAATTAGCAATGATAAAAACGGAGAGAAATAGGAGGAAGGGGAAGTAAATTGTTATTGGTCAGTTTAGACCTAACAGGTTTTAAAAACCTGTTAGGTCTTTTTTTTTGCCAATAATTTTTACGAATTGCTAAACTGCAAATTACTCAAGTTTTTATAAATTCCGTTTTCTAAAACAATCAATTCCTGATGCGTTCCTTGTTCGGCAATGACGCCTTTATCCAAAACCAAAATTTGATCGGCACTGCGAATGGTGGAAAGGCGGTGGGCAATGATGATACTAGTTCTTCCTTCCATCAAAATTTCTAAAGCTTCCTGAACCAGTTTTTCGCTTTCGCTGTCCAATGAAGAAGTGGCTTCGTCCAAAATTAAAATACTCGGATTTTTCAGCAAGGCTCTTGCAATGGCAACACGTTGTCTTTGTCCACCCGAAAGTTTAACACCTCTTTCGCCAACGATAGTTTCAAATTTTTCTGGAAAACTTTCGATAAAACTCAAAGCATTGGCTTGTTTGGCTGCCAACATTATTTCGTCATTCGAGGCATCTGGATTTCCATAAGCAATGTTTTCTTTGATGGTGCCACCAAATAAAATCACATCTTGCGGAACGATACTCATATTGCCACGAAGATTTTCCAAATCATAATCGTAGATATTTTTTCCATCAACCAAAATTTCGCCACTATCAATATCGTAAAATCGCAACAACAAAGAAGAAATAGTTGATTTTCCCGCGCCACTTGGTCCCACAATGGCTATTTTTTGACCAAAATTAGCAGTGAAATTAACGCCTTTCAACACTTTCATTTCTTTTCTGGAAGGATAGGTGAATCCCACATTTTTGAAAGTGACATTGCCTTGTATTTTTTGAATGGAATGTGAAGCTTGAGTAGAATTAATTTTCTCAGGAGTTTCGTCTAATAATTCAAAAACGCGTTCAGTTGCTCCAATTGCTTTTTGAATTTGGGCATACAATTCGGCAATTCCACCAAAAGAGGCACCAACAAAAGTAGAATACAAGACGAAAGAAATTAATTGTCCCACACTCATTTCGCCGCTAATACTCAATCTCACGCCATACCAAACCACAGCAACGATGGCTCCAAAAAGGCAAAATATGATAAAGGAAGCAAAATAGCCTCTGTATTTTCCGCCTTTGATGGCGAGTTTTACTACTTCTTTTATTTTTCCGTCATACCGGGCAATTTCATACCACTCATTGGCGAAAGCCTTAACAATGCTAATTCCCTGCATCGTTTCTTCGACAATAACCTGACTTTCGGCAACCTGATCTTGTACTTTTTTGGAATATTTTCGAATAAATCTACCAAAAACAACTGCTGCAACAGCCACAAGCGGAACAACAGAAAGCATTAATAAAGTGAGTTTTATACTTTCAGTAGCCAATAAAATTACACCACCGATGATTAAAATAAATTGTCTCAAAAATTCGGCAATTGTAGAGGTTAGTGTGTCTTGTATTTGAGAAATATCGGCACTGATTCGGCTATTCAATTCTCCCACACGTTTTTGAGAAAAGAATGACATAGGCAATTTTACCAAATTACTATATAATGATAATCGAAGATTGGCTAAAGTATGTTCCGTGAAATTGACGAATAACGATAATCTAAAAAACGAACAAATCGATTGTAGAAATAGAATAACAATTAGCAATAAGGCGATATTGTTGGCTTGATCGTAACTTTTATCTTTTACGCTATCAATCAACATTCCCATTAATTTTGGAAAAGCTAAAGCGGTTGCACCGGTCAACAAAAGGAAAATTAATCCGATATAAAATTTCCAACGATGATTTCCTGTAAATCTAAAAATGAGAATAGCCTTATTTAATGAAGATTTAGTAATTTTCGATTTTGGCAAATCGTTTTCTTTGAAATGAGCCATTGTTTAGTATTATTTTTCACAAATATACTATTTACATTTATATCTTTAGATATTAAGATCAATTGACAAAGGAGTGTGATTTATTTGAAAACTATTACTAATATAATTTTCTAAACCTTTTTTGAGGAAAATAGGTTACCATTATTTCAATTATTCTTGCAGTCCAGTACGAAAACCAGTTAGTGAATTTTGAAGTTAAATTATAATTAATTTTAAAACTTTCGTGAGTAATTTTTTCGCATTGATTTATAATTTCATTGAGATGCAAAAGATAATTTGTGGCAAATGATTCCGAATCAATTCCTACATTCATTTCGATACTTGCATACGAGCTCAAATTATTGAGATTGAAAGAGCCAATTGTAGTCCATTGGCTATCGATTACGGCTGCTTTTCCATGTAAAACTGATTTTTTCCATTCGAATATTTCAATATTATAGCTTAAAAGTTTTGAATATAAATGACAACTAGCTCGTCTCGCCAGAGGAACATCAGATATTCCAGATAAAATTAATTTGATTTGAACTCCTTTTTGGGATGCTTTTTTTAAGGAATTGATTAATTTTTTTCCCGGAAGAAAATAACTGCTTACAATTACAATTTCTTTTTCGGCAAGGCTAATTTTGTTGATGTAGGATTTGAAAATTTCATTTTTCCTTTTTAACCAATCATTTTGAAGTATTGAAATACAATTAGTTATGCTATTTTCAAAAAAGGTTATGATTTTTTTTCTTCGAATAATTCTTTTCTTAAAATAGATATCTCTGCATAATTCTTGTAGGGAACTTGAAATGTTTACATCATTTATTTCGATGGCATAATCCAACCAAGGGAGTGAATCTGAAGTTCCGTGGTATTTATCGGCGATATTAATTCCGCCAATTAAAGCTATCTTTGCATCTGACACGGTAATTTTATGATGCAATCTTCTACCAATATATAATGAATCTGCAGAGAATAATGGGGAAAAAATTCTTAATTCGATACCTTTTTTTGAAAGGTCATCGATGACTTCTTTTGGAAATGACAAGGAGCCAAAACCATCAAGCAGGATGTGTATTTTAACATTTCTTGATGCGGCTTCTTTCAAAGCTTTAACTATTTTTTGGCCAGTAGCATCAAAATCAAAAATGTAAGTTTGAATATGAATTTCCGATTTGGATTCTAAAATAAGCCTTTCCAAACGAGAAAAATAATCTTTACCACTATGAACAAGTGTTATTTTTTCGGGTATTGAATTATTTAAATCATTCAACATCTATTAATTAAATGCACCAGTTATAAAATTTATATACACTCAAACACAATACAAATTTGTAGGATTTATTAAAACTTAACTACTATTGAAGCAGTATGTTCTATATGATTATTTGGATTAGTAGAATTTACTGGTTTTTCAAGATTTGATTTACCAACGGATTGTAAAAGTAAACCAATATCCAAATCTTTGGATCTTTTTTTCAAGTAACTACAATCACAGTCTTTTCTTTTAAATAACCAAATATAAGATCCTAAACCATAAACAAAATTGCTTTTTGAAATATTATTAATAGTAGTTGTTCCATAACCAAAAGATAGAAAAGGGTTTACATATTCTAACACTTTAATTTTATATTTTTCAGCACCAAAATAATATTTTGCTTGTAAATCATAGGACATATAATCCCTATCTGCATTTAGAATTTTACCGTTTACTAATTTACCTTTTTTTTCCGTATTGATAGAATAATTAGCCTCAAGAATCCATTGTTTACGGAAATCAATCCCAAGTTTAAATGTGGATGGAAATCCCCCAAAATTCCATTGCTCTTTGATTTTAAATGGTATGTATGTCTTTAAATAAGAGTCATCAACCATACTTATCCCAACAGATGCGTATATTTTTGGAAACCCCTGTCCATAAATAGTATATGAAAAAAAAGAGAGCGAAGCTGAAAATTATAAGATGTTTTTTCATAAATAGTTTTTTTTTTTTAGATATTAAACAAAACATCTTGTAATTCGATATATAAACTGAAAGATAAAAATTGTTTAAAATACATATAACTCATTAATTGTCATTAAATTATATTAAATTTTACCAAAAAATGACTGTCAAAGGTAATATTTAAAAAATTATTCAACAAAAATAAATCTTATCTACAAACTTAAACATTTTTTATTAAAGCAAGTATTTTTAAATTAAAAAATCTTCAAAATCTAAAGTAATGCTAATTTTATTATTTGGCTTTCACTGTTGTCCGATGAAACATACCTATAGTCCCTACGGGACAAATTTGATATTTGTAATCTTCTTGCTACCAATATTTAACCTCTACGAGGTATGCTCCGTTAGGAGCAAAATGTTGGTAGCCTCAAAACAAGTCAGCCGCTTTATAATGTCCCGTAGGGACTATATTTGTTATAGATTTTAGTTTTACTAAAATTTTAATCGGACAACAATGTTTGGCTTTATAAAAACATAAGTTCAGACATTTTTATTTCGTTTATTTAGAAGACCAGAAATTTCAGAAGTGCAGGTTTGAAAATGAATTAATGAACTTGTTAGAATTAATTTGCAGTTTGTAAAGTTTATTATATTGAAATTGATCTGATTCAACGTAATTTTTCATTTAGATTTACTCTAACAATTCATTTATAATTTCAGTCATTTGGAGTACTTTCTGGTGAATAATTGTAGGTCTTACAGATGAATATCCCAAAATAAATCCTTGTTTTTTTTCATTTCCGATGTAACATCCACTCAACGAATGTACCACTATATTTGCTTTTGATAAGGATTGAATAATTTCAAATTCCATTTTTTTATCTACTTTTTCTTTAAATATTGCCAATAGATGCAAACTTGAATACGGTTTTTTTTCTATTGCCATTTTCGTTGTGTTCGCATTGAAAAGAGCGATAAAAAGCGCTTCTCTTTCTTGGGCGACTTTATTGATATTTTTCAGATGTTGGTATAAATAATTTTTTTCAATAAATTGACTCATTACCATTTGAATGGATGGGGAAACAAATTTGTGCGAATGTTCTTGTATCGCTTCGATTGTTTTAATTAAATATTTGGGAACAATCATATATCCCAAGCGAATGGTAGGATGCAAAAGTCTGTTGAATGTTCCCAAATAGATAGTTCTATCTTCGGCATCTAAGCTATAGATGGTAGGATTAATCCCTTGATTTGAATTTACTTCATTTTCATAATCGTTTTCAATTATTAAAGCTTTGTTTTCTGATGCCCACTTAATGAGTTCTTTTTTTCGCTTTAAACTCATTTTTATCCCAAGAGGATAATGATTTGAAGGCGTTACGTGAACTAATTTTGGATTTAAAGTCTTCCATTTTTTGATTTCTTCAATATTTATTCCTTCATTGTCAATCGGTACTGGAATTAAATTGGCCAATGCACTTTTAAAAATGGAATGGGCATTTGGAAAAGTTGGATTTTCTAATATAACGGCATCTCCTTTATTTATCAATACGCTTGAAATTAAGTATAATGATTGTAACGATCCGGAAACTATAATTAATTGATCAGGCTCGCATTTGATATTCCTACTAATGTTGAGATAATTGCAAATGTTTATTTTCAAGGCATTAATTCCAGAAGATGGAGAATTAGACAAGCCAGAAGACTTTACGTGTCTCCAATAGATATTCAGTAGGTTTTTCCATTGGTTTACCGGAAAAATATCCAATGGAGGCAATCCAGGTCTAAACGCTATGCCTTTATTCGATTCTCTATCCAGTAGTGTTATATTGTTTAAATAGGCATAGCCTTTTTCAGATAGTTCAGGGTATAAACTATTATCAACTAATTGATTTTTGGTTTGTTTAGAAACTAATGTAGTATTTGGAGAAAAATTCACACTATAACCCGAGCCTCTTTTCGGTACAATTAATTTTTCTAAAGACAATAATTCATAGGCCTTTACCACTGTTGTTCTTGACAAATTCATTTCTATTGCCAAAGTTCTCGTTGATGGAACAATCCATAAATGAGGAAGTTCCACTTTATGAATACACTCTTTTATGGCAAGGTACAAAGTGATGTATTTTTTTTTCAATCTCTTTTTATTGAGCTTTTCAAATGAGGATTTAATTCGATTTAAAGCAAAAACGTGATTGGTATTCATAATTATCAAGAATTGGTTTTTAAAAGAGGCTTAAATTTAAGCTAATTTTGCAATTAATTGGATAAAAAATGAAAAATATAAAGTTAAAAAGAATACTTCTAATTGTTTGTAGTTGTTTCGTTTACTCTTGTTCAGACTCGAGCGGCAGTGAAGCTAATGGTGATAATAGTCTAGTACCCGGTCAAAAGGGGAGTGGATACTTTGAGTATACAGATTATGCTCCTTTGGCAAAACAGCCTATAAAAGTATTTTTTCATATTCCAACGAACTCCAATTCCAATACTCCAATTGTTTTCTTATTTCACGGGGATGATCGTAATGCCAGTCAATACCGTGATGCTTTGATTAACAAATCCGAACAAAAGAATTTTATCATTCTGGCTCCAGAATTTTCTGAAACCTATTATCCAACAGGGGATAAGTATAATTTAGGTAATGTATTTGTTGATGGTGATAATCCAACGCCTTCCACATTAAATCCTGAAAATGTCTGGACTTTTTCTATAATTGAACCCATTTTTGATTATTTTAAAAAACAAATGATTCATAATACCAATACTTATGATATTATAGGTCATTCGGCTGGAGGGCAGTTTGCTCATCGATTTTTGATGTTTAAACCTAATGCTAGATTTAATAAGATAGTAGCTTCGGCTTCGGGATGGTACACCGTTCCGGACACGAAAATAGATTTTCCTTATGGCTTTCTGAAAAGTCCACTTGAAGCACTTTCATTAGGCTCTTTATTTTCTAAAAAAGTGTATATCCAAATTGGCTTAGACGACAATGATGCCAATTCTCCTGGATTGAGACATAATGCGGAAGCCGATGCACAGGGATTAAATCGTTTGACAAGAGCGAACTATTTTTTCAATTATTCTAAAAATTTAGGCTTGCAAAATAATCTTAATTTCCAATGGGAATTATCTACTGTTGCGGGATTAAATCACGATTATATTCCCGCAGTAAATTCTGCAGCCGATTTAATTTATAAATAATTCAGCCCTAGTATTTTATAAAAGAAAAAAAAATGTATCGAAAAGAAACGAATTCTTTTCGATACATTTTTTATGAAAATTAAGTATTTTCTTGACGAATATTGAAAGATATTTTAGAATATCCCAACATTTGAATAATCCCAAAGTCGGGCCTCTGATACATTCCATTCTGAGTCGGCGGCCGATGTTCCTCTGGATAGGTCCCAATCGGTTTGTGGCTTGATGACAGTACTTTTTCTCCAAAAGGTTCTATTTCTGGTATCTGTAACTCCAGAAATTAACCAAATATTATTATTTCTTGCACTTGTAGCTCCAGTCGATGTAACTCTTGCCACATTAGGGCTTCCAAAAACATCGATAATTTTATATTTTTCTCCATTTAGCGTATGTGTACCCGTTGCATCCTTTTTCAATAAAGCTATACCACTATTCCCACTTAATTGAAGGGGCTTACTGGCATCTGCACTTGCGGTACTGCTAGTTCCCCAAGTTATGTTACTCTTCACCGCTGTCGTGTTTGCTACAGGAGAAGCTATAACATAAGCTTTCATAGACGCAAGAGTGCCTGTAAATTGCAAATAATTGGATGCAGAAGAAAAACTCCAATCCGCCAAAGTGGATGTGTCGGTTGTAGCTTGATATCCTATTGCATAATTAGACAAATCGATATCTTTATCAGTACCATTATAAATTTCTACATAATGATTTCGCACTCCACCAGCCGTTGCATCCGTATTGATATAGGTCGCAATTTCAGAGATGATAAGTTCTTCTAATGCATCTGGCGGGATTACAGGTGGAGGCGTTGTAAATTCAGAAGAACAACTTACAAATAGAAAAAGAGCGAATAAGTTTAAATAAATATATTTTTTCATGATACTAATTTTAGAAAGTTAATTGAACTGCAAGATTTGAATACCAATTTGAAGTTGTTTCGGGTTGTACTTTACGATCTACTAATGAAGCATTCAAACCAATTTTAAGAGCATTGTTTTTGAAATATTTGTTAACCCCAAGGGTGTACCAATTTTCTTTTTGAACCAATGAATTTTCTATATCAACCTCAGGCTCAATAAATGAAAAGCGAGTGTCAAATGCCCAACCACTTTTGATTATATATGAAGATTGAAGATTGATACCATAACCGATATTGTATTTCGCAGCGGTAGTTTCAGCATCGAGTAGGGTACCAGCCGATTTGTCAATATATAGGTTTTTTCCATTAACAGAGGCATTGGTATATTCTCCAATTAATGAAAACCCTTTGTATTTTATAACAAAATCAGTAACCATTTTGATATAATCGGCATAACTTACAGTTCCATCTTCCTCATAAATACCAGTGATTTGGTTATTTCCAGAACCTGTTTTATGGCTTGCTTTGTCATTGTAACTTCCAGCAAAACCAAAAGCTACTTTTAAAGTTGGTTCACGATACAAATCGTGACTTATAAAGGCATTGTTTTTTATGAAATCTCCTAAAGGCATGATATCTAAACGACCACCATATTTGAATCCTGCATTCGATTGTTCGTCAAAAAACCCTTGACCGTCGCCAGTAGTTACTGAAATCGAAGGGTAGATTCTTATTTGAGCTATAGAGAAATTGGTTTCAAGAAACAAACCACCCTCTCTTGTTGTTCCTACAAAATTATGCATCAATCCACCATAAGCAATTCCGTCAGTGGAAGATCCAGATTTGGTTTGTGCCATATTTTGAGCAAAACGTTCGTCTTCCAATGCTAGTCTATTATTGGTATTGGTTCGTCGTTCCCCGAAATAGAGGTATACATTTTTCTTATAAAGACTCATCCCGACCCAAGCTTCAAGAAGACCTGTATTTCCAGTGAAATCTGTTACTAATCCAAATTTTGCTTTGTCATCAAGAAAGGATCCATTCATATTAAATCTAGTCAAATTGATAGACATTCGACTGGTGTTTTCAGTATCTGTTCCGTCATCTAATTTATTGTATCCAATGCCTGATTGAACAACACCAAAAAAGTTCAATGTGGATTTGTTTTTCTTTCCTAAATTGATAAAAGTTCCTTGACCGTATTTATAGACAAAAGTGGAGTCGGTTTTTTTGGTCTCTTTTATCTCTTGGGCATTACCATAAGCACTAAATAGTAATAATGCTGCTATTGTAAATTGGAGTAGTTTTTGCATAATATATAAATTAATTTTGTAATTGTACGATTTGACTCAAATTGACTCTAAAAAGACGAAGCGTTTTCGAACCTGAGAGTGGTTTTAATATGGAATTTTGGTAAAGCGAATTCGCACCTTCAGGCTCTAAAAGATCGACAACAGTATTTCCCATCTTTTGATGTGATGGAATCAAAATAGAACCCGAAGGAATATCCATCTTTTCTTTTTTGATTTCAAATTTATTTTCGTCTTCTAGGGTTTGAACATAAGTGTCCACCTCAAGTTGAGTAGCTTTTTCGATTACTGAAAATTCTATTCCGGAAGCTCTTAAAGCATTAAACAGTGGCTTACTTTTGGTAACAATCACATAGCCATCAGGTCTTGGTCTTATGATTTGTGGAACCTGTTCAATATTATTTTTGGCTTCAAAATTATAGATGTTATTTTCATTCGTACAAGTATTGACAAATTGAAATTTAGATTCAATTACTTTGGGTTTAGAAGTAACAATGATTTCATTCTTGCCTTCAATAGCTGTTTTATTAGCATTATCAACCACTTTTAAAATGTCATCTGATAAATCATTAGAAATTTTTAAATAGGATAATGCGGCTAATGTCGAAGTTTCTATCCTACGTTTCACCGCTTTATCTTTTTCGGTAACCCCTCTTATTTCCATTAAAATAGAAATTCGATTTTGTAAAGCATAATTCGTTGCACTAGAACGAGAAGTTGCACCACCGATATTAAGAATAGTTTTCCCATTGCTTTGTTGGGTTGAACTATAATTTCTCACCACTCGATTATTTTTCTCCAAAACTAATTTTGTAGGTTCAACGAAATTCGTTTCTATCATTTTTCTGATATTGGCATCCACATTCAATGTTCCTGTATATAAAAACATTGCATCGTAAGCCGAAGTCAAACAGTCGTCTATGTCTAAAAAGTCTTTTCTTCCGGGATTGTATTCGTGAAAATCAACAACCACCTGTGGATCGAATGTATTGATTGCATTTTTTACATTTACTGTTTCTGGGACATTAAGAATGCCTAGATTTCTATTCAAATCCGTTCCATCATTAGAAAATCGATTTTCATCCTTGTGACCATCTACATTTACTATTGGCACAACCATCAACACGGCATTATCAAGATAGGAGCTGTATGTTGGGTTTTCTACTAATTCGTAAATAACATTTAGCATAGCATCCGTACTTATGGGTTCATCCCCATGGACACAAGCTAAATAAGTAACCCTCACTTTCTTATTGTTACCATTTTTTTTATTTAAAGTAACCATTGGAGTTTTATATCCTCTTTGGGAATCGCCGATGTAGCTTATGGTCATTACATCAGGATGTTTTACAGCTAAATTTTTTAGAAAGTCGTTAACAGAATTGTAACCTGAATAATAGTTACTTCCGGTAATAATGGGCACCGGTAATATTTTATCGGGATCCTTGAAAAAGGTTGTATAAATGTCTTTTTCTTGTGCAAAAGCATTTATTACAAAAAGAAAAAGAAATAAAGTAACGATTGATTTTTTCATATGAAGATAATATTTGTTTTTTTAAGGAATATGTAATTCGCATATCAACATTGTTTTTTGCTACAAATTCTCGGTTATGCTCATTTCATAATTATAATTGTATAGTTACCATTATTTGTCCGTATAAATAATCATTGGTACTTCCCTGGATGTTTGATTTACCAATTTCACCTTGAATTTTAAAATCATGTCCTGAAAGATATTTTGTTGTAACAAAAGAATAATTCTCATCATTTGTTGCAAAATTAGCTGAGATATCATCCTGATATAATTTGGTATATCTCAATCCGAAAGCCCAATTCGATGGTAATAAATAACCAGCTTGTAGATTGAAACCTGAACCTAGATTTAATTGAGAGTTTACTTTATCAGTAATTTGTTCTTGAGTCAAACCAGTATATGGAGTAAATGCTCCGGACAACGAAAATTCTCCTGCTATATTTGTTGGCACATTAGAACTGGTTGCAAAATAACTACCTAAAGAATAAAACCCTCTGTACTTGAACATATAATCTACACCATATTTTTTGTAATCGGGTAGGCTAATATTTTGATTAACATCTCCGTATTGGTATCTGCCGCCATTGGTGCCTTTGGCCGATGTTGCTCCATCATTATAGCTATATACTGCACCAATAACTAATTTTGGTCTCGGTTCACGATATAAATCTTCCATATAGAACTCCCCCAGTTTTTTGAAGGCTCCAAAAGGTAAATAATCCAATCGTGCCCCATATTTGAATCCTCCATAATTTTTTGATAAAGAGGAATTTCCGTCTCCAGTGGTTATAGAGAGATACGGTTTAAATAATTGTCCCTTGAATAACCAAAACTGCCCTTGATAACGAAGACCATAATCAAATATAGCATCGAAAGCACTTGAAACTTCACTTCTTTCTATAAAACCAAGTACTTCTCCTTCAATCCTAGTTTCTCTGGAATCGATATAATCTGCTCTTAAACCAAAATTAATTCGGTGTCCTTTGGCTGGTCTGTATTCCACATAAGCATCTTGCATTACAGGATTAAAAGAGCGATTTCCTGTTGTGGTACTTTGATAATCTGAAGCGAAGTTTAGACGTATTCGGTAATAGATTTTACTGTCCATTAAGTCACCGCTAATTTTCAAACGTGCTCTTCTGATTCTAAATTGTGAGTTCATTGTTTCGAAATCATCTATTGTATTGACTAAAAATAGTGATTGAACACTTTGGGTAATATTCATGTCTGAACCATCACTAGCCATAAAGGTAATACCATCGCCTAATTTGTAATGTTTTCTAACTCGAATGATATTGAAACTTTCATTGGGATCATTTACCACTTCGTCTTCTGCAGTAATTTCTTTGTCGTCATCTTGTGAATACGTTAATGTAACGCAAGCCAAACACAAAAATAGAAGAAAGAAAGGTCTCATTTTTAGTATTTTCATAATAAGCTAATTAAATATTTTTTGTTTCAAAACTTCCAAAAACTATAATCTTTTTGTCTTTCATCATTGTTTGACCTCTTGCTATAACATCTGTTAATTCCAAGTCTTTATTGAAAGCACAGAAATCGGCATCGTAACCCACTTTGATATGACCTTTGGTTTTCAGCGCTAAATTTTTAGCAGGATTGGCAGTTATTAATTTAAAAGCATCAGCAATGGGCAATTTACCTTCTTTCACTAACAATACAACTTGCTTCAAATTATGGTCGATAGGTGCTTTTTTGAAGCCTATCGTTTTTCCAGTCTCATCTGTAATTCCTAATCCGGCATTACCATCACTACTAAAGGTCATCAAGTCGATCGATACTCCTTTTTCTAATGCGTATAGTACTGATTTGTATGGCTCGGTGTATTTTGTTCCTCCGGAAGTAATATCAATCATACCGCCTAATTTTGCAAACTCGATAGCTTGTTCGAATAAGGGTAGAGTCCTACCGACATGTGTAGGGGAAATATGTTCGATTGGAAATTCATATTCTTTCACAAGTCGAATTAGCACATCCATTTTTGAGGTAAGTCCTCCTAAATGGACATGCAAAATACCTTTTTTACCTGCTATTAATCCACCAACACGAACTTGCTTTAGGTGTCTTAAAAGATCAACATCTTGAGGATATGACGAACGCTCATCGCTAATGGCTATTTTGCAACCTAAAACTTTATCAATAAAAATCATATCGTCTTGAATGGATTCCGTGAAAGTAACAGGATCCAGTCCAAAATAACTTGTAAAAATATAAGCGGAAATTCCTTCGGTTTCTAATGATTTTGCTTTTGCATAAAGCGTTTTTATACTTCTAGCACTTCCATCAGTTCCCAATAATCCTACGACAGTAGTGGTTCCGCATGCTATAAACTCACTCAACATAATTTCTGGAGTCATCGATCCAAAACCGTGTTTTCCGCCAGCTCCTGTGATGTGAACATGTTGATCGATAAGACCTGGGGTAAGAATTTTTCCTTTCAAATCTATTACTTGCGAATACAATGTCGACTCAGGAATGCTATCTTCAATAGCTACAATTTTTTCTCCCGCAATTAAAATATCTTTAATTCCGATAGATTCTGGAGTATATACGTCCGCATTTTTAAAAAGCTTTAACATCTATTAAAATATAAAATGAATAATTATCATTACTAAAAAAGTAATTGCAAAAGGGATTAGATTTCGCTTGGCAACTTCAAATGGCGAAACATTAGCAATTTTTGAACTTGCAATTAATACTCCCGAAATAGGGGAGAGTGTTCTTCCTATGGAAGCTGAAAATTCCATAGGCAATATCATAGAAGTAGTACTGATGCCTAATTTGGCAGTAATATTTGGCACTAATGGCCCAAAGGCAAAAAAAGCAGCATTTCCACTTCCCATTAATACCGAGGCTAACAGTATCATAATTGCCATCACAATGCTAATACCAATACCTCCCAATCCCAGACTTTGAGAACTTGCAACCAATCCATCGATAAACATCAAACTAATCAATCCTTTAGAAAACATTTCCGCCGCAATAATTAGGGTTACAACTGATTTAAAAATATCTCCCATACCATCGAAAAAAACCTGTATCGATTCAAAAACCAATTTTACATTTCGAGTTCTAATTAAATCCATCAATAATCCAATGAAAAGGCAAATAATCATTACAGTTGTGGTGTCTAAATGAATTCTAGGATCAAAAAACGAGAAAATTTCGGAAAACGCAAACAAAATAATTAATGGAAGAATGGGTAAGATGGCATAATACAAGGGTACTTTCAAATCTATTTCTTTTTCTTCAACCATTTCGATATTGGTATTTACTTCTTTTTTGTCATAATATTTATTCACAAAGAAATAACTCAACATCAAAGTAATGGTAAGAGGTATCATTAAGGGTATTTGATTGTCAAAAAAATGGGAAACCGAAGTTGTTTCCATAATTTTTACAGATCTTGAAGTAATCACTGATGCAGGTCCAACACCAAATGCAGTCGTTGCTGTTATAACCGCAACGGCCGACAAGCGACTAACTCCTAAATTGACCATAATGGGATAAACCGAAGCCATAAGTAACAAACTCAAACCCGCAGCCGAAGGAATACAGACAAATAGAAACTGGCCAATTGGTATTACCAAAGAGGCTATTATGTAAGGATATTTTTTTAATAACTTTAATGGTTTTAAAGCTAAATAAACTAAAGCATCTGAGGCACCGTTTTTTTTAATAAAATCAACATAACCTCCAATTGCCATAATTAGTAAACCCACTTGAGCATTGGTTTCACTAAAAGCTATTTTGATGTATTCAAAAATATCAAAATAACTAGAACCAGTTGGTTTTTCTAAAATAGGCATTTCAAAGCCTAGCAAATAGGCTACAAATAGCATACACAAACCACTTATTAGCAAAACCGCTTGTGCATTGAATTTATTAAGTAATAATTTAGCAACTACAACTATAAATACTAGAGCGATTATTGAACCATAAATTACCATTTAATAGACATTTTAGATTAATAACAAAAATATGGGATAGAGTAGAAAATTTTAAAGACCAATTTATAATTTTTTGTAATACCAATAAAATAGTAATGTATATTAAAAAAATAGGTTTAATGGAAAATTCATTAAACCTATTTATATATTAAATTAATTGTAACTAATTAACAATCAATTTTGTAGTTGAATTGCTAGATCCAACTTTTGTTTGAAGCATATACACTCCTTTATTAACGTTTGTTAAATCTAATTCGTTATTCGTCATTGTTTTTTTAAGAACAACTCTACCGTTCAAATCAAAAAGTGAAATTTCTTTTTCTCCCTCAATCGAGGAATAAATTGAAACTCTATTGTTTTGCACTGGATTTGGATACACTATCAAAGTATTGTTTTGAGCAAATTTATCAACACTTAATGCGGTACCTGCACTGGTCAAATCCCAAACTTTTCGAACATAAATCCCATCAACTATAGCATTTTGACCTAAAGAACCTTGGCGTAAGGCTACACATTGGAATAAATCAGCATCATCAGCTAGAGGAGCGCCAGTTGCGGTGAAAGGTCCAAGGGTTGGTGTAGCAGGTTCGCTGCTAATAGCATCTCCTTCTGCAAAAACAAACAAACTTACTGAGTCATTTAGAGTTCCGTCTACAAAGGTATATTTCAATACTACTAAATAGGTTTTGGTAATGTCTAAATCACCTGTAACATTGCTTGGGCTAATATAAGTACTAGCATTAAAATTCAATCCCAACTTAAATTGTGTGGCTGAATCGGTTCCTTGCAATACAAAGGTTCTAGCTCTAAAAGCTGTACTTAGAGCTGTATTTGGAGTTGTATATTTTCCAAAATGGAAAAAATAATTACCAGTAGCAGTAGAGGTTATAGCAGCTGAGGGTTTAAACAAAAAAGATGCATACACACTTCCATCTGTAATATCCGCAGCCAAAGGCTTATTTACATCTTGGCCAGTATTATTTACTAATGCAGCATTACCCACACCACTACCAATATAAGTAGCCCAAGACAAGCCTCCAGTATTTACTGCAACTGCGTTTGTTGTTCCTCCACTATGTGCCGTCCATCCGTTAGCAGTCAATAATGTACCAGATGTGTAGTCAAAATTATCAACTAAATAATTGGTTTGACCGAAGAAATATCCTGTTGAGAATAGCGTAATTAAAAGGTAAAGTTTTTTCATAACAATTGTTTTTGAAATTAATATTTTCAACAAATTTAATAAATATACACATAAAAAAAATAAAACCAATTAAAATAAATATTTAATACCAATATTTATTAATTAACTTCGATTTCTCAATAAATATGCCCTTAATTTTTCGATTTTTGAGGCTACTTTTAGGCAAGAAACAATCTCGAAATAGAGTAGTGAATTTTAAGAATTTATTCGTAAAGTACTTATTTATAATAGTTTACAGAAATAAGAAAAGAACGCTATTTGCAATTTTTATAAAGTTAAAATTCTTCTAAAGTGTTTTCAAAATTGGGGTCTGAAAAGTCATTTTCGCTTTTGGCAATAACAATTGTTGCCACACTGTTTCCAATAAGATTGGTAATTGCTCTTGCTTCACTCATAAATTTATCAACTCCCAATAAAAAAGCCAATCCTTCTACTGGAATTTTGTGAATTGCCGTCAAGGTTGATGCCAAAACAATAAATCCGCTTCCTGTAACTCCAGCCGCACCTTTTGAAGTAATCATAAGAATCCCAATTATGACCAAAATTTCGAAAAAACTCAAGTGTACATCATACAACTGAGCTAGAAAAATAACCGACATTGATAAATAAATTGAAGTTCCATCTAAATTAAAAGAATAACCTGTAGGAATTACAAGTCCCACAACCGATTTGCTACAACCCATCTTTTCCAACTTTAGCATAATCAATGGTAAAGCCGATTCCGAAGAAGATGTCCCTAAAACGAGTAATAACTCTTCCCTGATGTACTTTAACAGGTCTACTATTTTGATTTTGTAGTATTGAAGAATACCTCCAAGAATTATGAAAACAAACAATATCATAGTCAAATAAACTGATAGCATCAATTTTCCTAAAGGAATAAGTGTTGCCAATCCAAATTTTCCAATCGTATAAGCTATTCCACCAAATGCACCGATTGGTGCGAGGTACATAACATATTTTAAGCCCAAGAAAACTATTTTAGAAAATCGTTCTAATATCAAAATAGTTTGTGAACGATGTTTATAGAAATTAAGAGCAATTCCAACAATTATCGCAATTAATAAAACTTGTAGCGTGAAATTAGAGAAAAAGAATTGCAACCACGAAAAATTTTCGGTTGCACCTTCTGTATATTTGCTTGCATCTTGAATTGCCAATCCGGATTTATCTATTTTTCCGGGTTGAAAAATATAAGCTACAGCAATTCCAATGGCTAAAGCAAAAGTGGAAACTACTTCAAAATAAAACAATGCTTTTATCCCTATTCGCCCAACTTTTTTTAAATCGCCCATTCCAGAAATTCCCAAGACTATTGTCAGAAAAATAATTGGAGCAATAAAAAGTTTGATGAGATCAACAAAAGTTTTTCCAATAATTTCCATTTGAACTCCTTTATCTGGAAAATAATGACCTAATAAAACCCCAGCGATAATGGCGATAAGCACCCAAAAAGTAAGATTGTGAAAAATCGGATGAGTTCCTTTCTTTCTATTTTGTACTGAATTTTTTGGTGGAAAGTTTTTCATATTATTTAAATTAGTAAAAACAAAAATAGAGTAATACTTTAATACCAATTTAAAAAAAAATGAAAGTCCAAAGTTATTATAAAACGAATCCTTTATGATAGAATGGCATTGTTAATCTAGAAGCGATTTATTATGTGATTCGTTTTGAAAATATCTCAAATACAATTGCCCAAAATATTGTTGCAAAAGAGAGGATTGATTTGACCAAATTTGATATTAAACTCTGATTACTAGTAGTATTGGAATTGTTAAATTATATTTTATCGATTACTCAACTTCGCTTTTTCTTTGATAATATCCCCAATTTTTCGGTTTTCGATTTTACTTTCGAGCCAAGAAATGATGTCCAAATAGAGAAAAGCTCTTTTCTCGTAAGTGTTTTTTTCTAATTCGACGAATCGTTCTTTTACTTTGATGAATTCTTTTTTGATGTCACTTGGATAAATGGTACTCAATTTTTTCAAAAACCGAATGATTTCCTTTTGAACTTCGTGCAAATCGTTCATCTTTATGAGAAATTTATAGGTACTCACCAATTGATTTTCTAAGTTGAAATCTTTTCCTGATTCGTAATGAGCAATCAAGCACAACAATCGGGCAAAACACGCCAAATCTTCTCGAACGTACAGGTTTTTGTTGTTGATAATTTTTTCGAGATAAAACACACATTCATTGTATTTTTCGTTACCAAAATAAATACAGGCAATTTTGTAATAAAACAACATTTCGTGATGCTCGTCAAGATGTTCATTGTGCAAATTTATTTTGTTTAAAACCTCTGGAATCAAGTATTCTGCCTCTGCAAAAGTTCCTTCCAAAATATGATAATTCAACTTGTTGTTGTACAAATACAAGAAAGACAAAGAGGTAATATTATCATTAACAGGAAACTGTGGATCGTTGATGGTTTCTTCCAAAAGTTCTAAATATTTCTTGAAATTGGTCTTGTATTTCAGCATAAATAGTGATTCCAAAAGATAATGATTCCCTTTCAAGAAAAATACTGGATTAAGAAAAATCATATTCCTATTGTCATAAAAAAGCGTAACCCATTTGTGCGAAAATTTATAGCAAGCTAAGAAGTCTTGAACCAAAAAACTACGCCACAAATTGGCATTGAAATACCAATAGCGTTCCCTAAAACCAAATTTTTTCTCATCGAATTTAGAGATGTGTTTCTTGAAATAATCGTCAATATATTGGTACTCCTCATCGCTTTTTACATATCCAGTTTTCAGCATAATGCCATACAATTGCAAGGACAAATTCGATAATTTACTCGAAATTGTATTTTTATAATTCAATTCTTTGGCTTGAATAACCAGTTCATCGGCGCGACCTTGAATACTTCGAGTTATGTATTGCGATTCAATCAATTTCTCAAATTCGACAATTTCATAAGCCATATATTTTTCGTCGTTTTCTAGTGCTACTTGCTTGGTTTTGTCCAAAATTTTCAAACTTTGCTTGTACAAACCTTTATTGTATAAAATGGCAGCAAAATCGATTTGTTCTCTTAATTGATACCGAATGTTTTGACTGGGAATATTCAATCGAATACTCACTAATATTTGTTTGTATAAATAAGATTTTAGGTTCGATAATTGGGCTTTTTTGATAATGCCACTTTTCAAAATAATTTTCTCGTCATAACTTTCAGATTTGTCCAAAATATTGAATAATTCGATGAATTTTGTGTTTGAACTCGTTTCGAGCCGACTGGCGAAAATCTTAAATTGTCTTTTTTCGGACTTTGAAAGTGATTTAATTAAAACAAATAAGGAATCTTTTTGATGGTTAGCCATTGTAAAATATAGTATAGTAACGTATTGTTTTTAAGTGTTTTAGAAAGTTTTTACATCCCTTATAAACAGTATAATTGACAAAAATGAATTTTATTATAAAAGAATGAAATCTATTTTTGTTCAAAGATGTGAAATTACGTTAAATAATTTAAAATGAACAGAGAGAAAGTCCAAATTTTTGATACCACCTTAAGGGACGGTGAACAGGTGCCAGGATGTAAATTAGATACTGCACAAAAATTAGAAATTGCCAAGCGGCTCGACGAAATGGGAGTTGATGTCATTGAAGCTGGTTTTCCTGTATCTAGTCCAGGTGATTTTTTATCCGTTTCAGAAATAAGTAAAATTATTCAAAATGCTACCGTTTGCGGGCTTACACGTGCTATCAAAAACGATATTGATGTGGCTGCGGCAGCATTGAAATATGCCAAAAGACCCCGTATTCATACTGGAATTGGAACATCCAATTCTCATATTGTTCACAAACTCAATACCACTAGAGAAGACATTATTGACCGAGCAAAATATGCGGTTTCTTACGCAAAATCCTTTGTAGAAGATGTAGAATTTTATGCAGAAGATGCAGGTCGAACTGAAAATGATTTCTTAGCACGAGTCTGTGAAGAAGTCATAAAATCAGGAGCAACCGTATTGAATATTCCCGATACAACAGGCTATTGTTTGCCAGAGGAATATGGTGCCAAAATAAAGTACCTCAAAGAAAACGTAAAAGGCATCGAAAACGTAACTCTATCTTGTCATTGTCATAATGATTTAGGAATGGCTACAGCCAATTCTATTGCAGGTGTCATCAACGGAGCCAGACAAATAGAATGTACCATCAACGGTATTGGAGAAAGAGCCGGAAACACAGCGCTTGAGGAAGTTGTGATGGTCTTAAAACAACATCCATATTTGAATTTAGATACGAGTATCAATACCCGACAATTGAACGAAATGAGCCGATTTGTTTCTGAAAGTATGGGTATGATTGTGCAACCCAATAAAGCCATCGTAGGTTCTAATGCCTTTTCACACAGTTCAGGAATTCATCAAGATGGTGTGATTAAAAATAGAGAAACTTATGAAATTATGGATCCTCTTGAAGTGGGCGTCAACGAATCTTCAATCATACTTACAGCTAGAAGTGGTAGAGCCGCACTGGCTTACCGAGCCAAAAAAGTGGGTTATGAATTGACAAAAGTACAATTGGATATTGTGTATGAAGAATTCTTGAAATTTGCTGATATCAAGAAAGAAGTTTTGGATTCTGATATTCATATCATCATCGAGGCAAGTAATATTACTTGTGACTTAATCTACAAATAATTAGAAAGAAAAACATACAATGGAATTAAATAAATATAGCAAAACGATAACCCAAGATATTACGCAACCTGCCGCTCAAGCAATGTTGTACGGAATTGGTTTGACTGAAGAAGATTTGAAGAAAGCACAAGTTGGCATTGTGAGTATGGGCTATGAAGGCAACACTTGCAATATGCACTTGAACGATTTGGCCAAAGACGTCAAAAAAGGAGTTTGGGACGCTGATTTAGTGGGATTGATTTTTAATACTATCGGAGTAAGCGACGGAATTTCAAACGGAACTGAAGGCATGCGTTTCTCCTTAGTTTCTCGCGATGTCATTGCCGATTCTATCGAAACCGTTATGGGAGCACAATGGTATGATGGTTTGATCGCCATTCCAGGTTGTGACAAAAATATGCCCGGAGCCTTAATTGCTATGGGAAGAGTTAATCGCCCAGCATTGATGGTTTATGGCGGAACAATTAATTCGGGCAGATGGAAAGGCGAACACCTTAATATAGTATCCGCTTTTGAAGCCTTGGGGAAAAAATTCAAAAATGCTATATCCGATGAAGATTTCAAAGGAGTGATTAAAAATTCCTGTCCGGGTCCAGGTGCTTGTGGTGGAATGTACACCGCAAACACAATGGCTTCTGCGATTGAAGCATTAGGTATGAGTTTGCCTTACAGTTCTTCAAATCCTGCAGTAAGTCAAGATAAACTAAAAGAATGTGAAGATGCAGGAAAAGCCATCCGGATATTATTGGAAAAAGATATTAAGCCAAAAGACATTATGACTCGCAAGGCTTTTGAAAATGCCATTACCATTGTTGCCGTTTTGGGAGGTTCAACCAATGCGGTAATGCACTTAATTGCTATGGCACATTCGGTGGACATCGAAATTACTTTAGACGATTTCCAAGCCATTAGCGACAAAACCCCAGTTTTAGCCGATTTAAAACCGAGTGGAAAATTTATGATGGAAGACTTACACGCCGTGGGAGGTGTTCCAGCTGTAATGAAATATTTATTGAAAGAAGGATACATTCACGGAGAATGTTTGACTGTTACAGGAAAAACAGTAGCCGAAAATTTAGCGTCTGTACCTGATTTAGAAGAAGGTCAAGAAGTAGTTTTTGAAATAAAAAACGCATTGAAATCGACAGGAAATATCCAAATATTATACGGAAACCTTGCTTCTGAAGGTTGTGTGGCGAAAATAAGTGGAAAAGAAGGAGAATATTTTGAAGGCACCGCAGTAGTATTTGAAAGTGAATTTGACGTGATTCCCGGTCTTGAAAAAGGAATGATAAAACCAGGCGATGTCGTTGTCATAAGATATTGCGGGCCAAGAGGTGGTCCAGGAATGCCCGAAATGCTAAAACCAACCTCTGCCATTATGGGAGCTGGTTTAGGCGATAAAGTAGCTTTGATTACCGATGGTAGATTCTCGGGTGGTTCCCACGGTTTTGTGGTAGGACACATCACTCCAGAAGCTTATGATGGTGGTGGAATTGCATTAATCGAAAATGGCGATATTATTACCATCGATGCCGTAAAAAACACCATCAATCTAAAAATACCCGATGCCGAATATGCCGAAAGATTGGCCAATTGGGTGCAGCCTGATTTGAAAGCAACAAAAGGAGTTTTACTTAAATATGCAAGATCGGTTTCGAGTGCTTCTACTGGTTGTGTGACGGATAAATAGGGAGTTTAGCTAATGGTTTTTAGTCAATATTTGAAAGAATCTTTGAAAATCTAAATAAAATGAAAGACACAAATACAGAGAATCGTTTAAACGATATAATAAAAAATATAGTATATCAATTTAATCTATATATAAAAGTTTTGCAAAATTTTGAAAACAATATGATTTCATTAAATCAAAGCACAAGTGAAGCACTGGGATTATATATTGTAATTACTAGTGACTTTGAAAACATTTTCAAATATGAAACAAATTTTGTTCGCAATCCTATTAATATAGAATTATCTAACGAACAGGGTATAGAAGCAAATGTCTTAAAAATGTTTTTCATTAGTGAATTAGAAAAATTCAATACTACCAAATTAATTAATACTACAATCGTTAAAGAAGATATGAAAATATTTTATAAAAAATTACAAAGCTTATTAAACGAATATTTAATCAATTAATTATGAAAAAAATTCAATTATTTATTATTCTAATCTCTCAATTAAGTTTTTCCCAATTTACTGGTTTTTTTGATGCAAAAGAATTTAGCAAAGAAATTTCATTGTTTAAAGCAAAAACTTTTTTAATAAATGATGTTTTAAAAATTACTGATAAAAGTACGAAATTTGAGGCAATACCTCTTGCGGCAGCAAGTTCAGGTGAATTAACAACTCTTTTATATAAATGTGGATCTCAAAATAGCGAAGGTATAATTTTAGGCTTTTATGGCAACTACTGGAACAAAACCGGTGTGACATATCAAGGATATGCATTCAAAAATTTATCAAAGGAAAAAGCTAATGAGTTTTTAAATAAAATCGCAAATGAAATTGAAGAAAATAAAAAATTTTTAGACGCAAATACTGATGAAAATAATATTGCTTTCGTTTATGAAGATTTAACCGTTTTAATTTGGACTTCAACAACAAGTTTTAAAATCAGATTATTTTGGAATGGTTTTGACTCAACTTGGGAAGATACATCTTATGGCCGGACTAAAAGAAGATTTGAAAGAAAAACAAAATAAATGTTAAAACTCATCGTAATATTTAAGTGAAGGATTTTAGAACTAGAAATAAAATATAAATTCCCCTTTACCAGTTTCGGCTCCACCTCCTTCGGAGGGGGTCGGGGGGAGGAAAAACAATAAAATTATGAAAATATCAGGAGCAGAAGCAGTTATAAGATGCTTATTAGAAGAAGGAGTAAACTTGGTTTACGGCTATCCCGGTGGTGCCATAATGCCTGTTTATGACGAATTGTATAAATTTAAAGACGAATTACACCACGTTTTAGTTCGACACGAACAAGGGGCAACTCACGCTGCCCAAGGCTATGCAAGAGCCACAGGAAAAGTAGGCGTTGCTATTGCAACTTCGGGACCTGGTGCAACAAATTTAGTAACAGGAATTGCCGATGCTCAAATCGATTCTACTCCAATGGTTTGTATTACAGGGCAAGTGGGCAAACATTTATTGGGTTCCGATGCTTTTCAGGAAACCGATATTATCGGAATTTCGACTCCAGTAACCAAATGGAATTATCAAATTACCGAAGCTTCCGAAATTCCTGAAATAATGGCTAAAGCATTTTATATTGCCAAATCAGGTCGTCCAGGACCTGTTCTAATTGACATTACTAAAAATGCTCAATTCGATCAATTGGAATTTAGCTATAAAAAATGTACTGGAATTAGAAGTTATACTCCAAAACCAACTTTAAACATAGAGAAAGTAAAGGAGGCTGCAGCATTAATCAATAATGCCAAAAAACCATACATCATTTTTGGTCAAGGAATTATTTTGGGCGAAGCCGAAGCGGAATTAAAAACATTAATCGAAAAATCGGGAATTCCAGCCGCTTGGACTATTTTAGGGCTTTCGGCTCTACCAACAGATCATCCTTTGAATGTGGGAATGTTGGGAATGCACGGCAATTATGGACCCAATTTATTGACCAACGAATGTGATGTTTTGATTGCACTCGGAATGCGTTTTGATGATCGTGTTACAGGAAATTTGGCAACCTATGCCAAACAAGCCAAGGTAATTCATTTTGAAATTGACCCTGCCGAAGTAGATAAAAACGTGAAAACAACCGTAGCCGTTTTGGCCGATGTAAAAGAATCTTTGCAAGCGTTGATTCCGCTTATCGAAAGCAAAACGCACGATGCTTGGCACAACAAATTCAAAGAAAAATATAAAATTGAGTGCAATGCGGTTATCAACGAAGAGTTGAAACCAACCAATGGCGGAATTTCGATGGGAGAAACGATTGAAATGATTAACAAATATTCAAAAGGAGATGCAATAATTGTTACGGATGTAGGACAACACCAAATGTTTGCTTGTCGTTATGCCAAATTCAATTCGACCAAAAGTAATATTACTTCGGGAGGATTAGGAACAATGGGATTTTGTTTGCCAGCAGCAATTGGTGCTAAAATGGGAAGACCAGACCGCGAGGTGGTTGCTATTATTGGCGATGGTGGTTTTCAAATGACTATTCAGGAATTAGGAACTATTTTTCAAACCAGAGTTCCTGTGAAAATTGTAGTGCTCAACAATGAGTTTCTTGGAATGGTACGCCAATGGCAAGAACTATTTTTTGACAGCCGATATGCTTCAACAATAATGAAAAACCCAAACTTTGTGGCCATTGCCGAAGGGTATCACATCAAATCTAAAAAAGTAACCCAAAGAGAAGATTTGGATGCAGCCGTTGCAGAAATGTTAGCATCAAAAGAATCCTATTTCCTTGAGGTTATGGTCGAAAAAGAAAACAATGTATTTCCAATGATTCCAACAGGAGCCTCGGTTTCGGAAATGAGATTATCGTAATCCCCACCCCAACCCTCCCCGAAGGGGAGGGAGATTGCAGTGAGATTATTAGTAGATTATATTTGTAGAGTTAGTAATAAAAATTTAAAATAAACCCTGAACCAGTTTAGGCTCTCGCTCCTTCGGAGGGGGCAGGGGGGAGGAAAAAAAATGGAAAATAAAATATTCACCATCTCTGTTTATTCAGAAAACAACGTTGGCTTATTGAATAGAATTTCAGGAATATTCTTGAAACGCCACATCAATATATTAAGTCTCAATGTATCCGAATCAGAAATAGAAAATGTTTCGAGATTTATTATTGTTGTAAAAACTACCGAAAAATGGGTACAAAACATTGTAGGTCAAATCGAAAAACAAATCGAAGTCATCAAAGCTTTTTATCATATCGACGAAGAAACCATTTTCTTAGAAAGTGCTATCTTTAAAATTGAATCCAGCTTGTTATTCGACGAAAGACAAATTCAAAACATCATCAAAGAAAGTCATTCGGAAATTGTAACGGTTTCGAGAGACTTTTTTGTGATTTCAAAATCAGGAAAACGTGCCGAAATCAACGATTTGTATAACAAATTGAAACCTTTCGGAATTATGCAATTTGTGCGCTCTGGACGAATTTCGGTTTCCAAGGAAAAAATGGAGGTAACGACTTTGTTGGAGGAACTTTAATAGGTGGCAGATAGCAGATTTCAGATTACAGATTACAGATTACAGATTACAGATTACAGATTACAGATTACAGATTACAGATTACAGATTTCAGATTTCAGATTACAGATTTCAGATTACAGATTACAGATTTCAGATTTCAGATTTCAGATTACAAACAACAAACAATAAACAACAAACCATAAACAATAAACAATAAAAAAAAATGGCAAATTATTTCAATTCATTACCACTTAGAGAACAATTAGAACAATTAGGCGTTTGCGAATTTATGGATCAGTCCGAATTTGCAGATGGAATAGATGCCCTGAAAGGCAAAAAAGTAGTTATAGTAGGTTGCGGCGCTCAAGGTTTGAACCAAGGTTTGAATATGAGAGATTCTGGATTAGACATTTCATACACCTTGCGTGGCGAAGCAATAGCTCAAAAAAGAGCTTCTTTTATGAACGCAGCAGACAATGGTTTCAAAGTAGGAACTTATGAGGAATTAATCCCAACTGCCGATTTGGTTTGTAATCTTACTCCAGATAAACAACATACCGCAGTAGTTTCTGCCATTATGCCTTTGATGAAAAAAGGTTCCACTTTGGCTTATTCCCACGGTTTCAACATTGTGGAAGAAGGAATGCAAATTCGTAAAGATATTACGGTAATTATGTGTGCTCCAAAATGTCCCGGATCAGAAGTTCGTGAAGAATACAAAAGAGGTTTTGGTGTACCAACCTTAATCGCCGTTCACCCTGAAAATGATCCAAATGGATTTGGTTTGGCTCAAGCCAAAGCTTATGCAGTAGCCACAGGAGGTCACAGAGCAGGAGTTTTAAAATCGTCTTTCGTTGCCGAAGTAAAATCGGATTTAATGGGAGAGCAAACCATTCTTTGCGGAATGTTGCAAACAGGTTCTATCTTGTGTTTTGACAAAATGGTCGAAAAAGGAATCGAACCTGCTTATGCTTCAAAACTGATTCAATACGGTTGGGAAACCATTACCGAAGCCTTGAAACACGGCGGAATTACCAATATGATGGATCGTCTGAACAATCCTTCAAAAATAAAAGCTTTTGAATTGGCAGAAGAGTTGAAAGATATTATGCGTCCGTTGTTCCAAAAACACCAAGACGATATTATGTCTGGAGAATTTTCAAGAAATATGATGATTGATTGGGCTAATAATGATGCCAATTTATTGACTTGGCGAGCTGCTACGGGAGAAACCAATTTTGAAAAAACAGCTCCAACTTCAGCTCATATTTCGGAACAAGAATATTTTGACAACGGCGTTTTAATGATTGCAATGGTAAAAGCAGGAGTTGAATTGGCTTTCGAAACTATGACTGAGTCAGGAATTATAGAAGAATCGGCTTACTATGAATCACTACACGAATTGCCTTTGATTGCCAATACAGTAGCTAGAAAAAAATTATTTGAAATGAACCGTGTTATTTCTGATACTGCTGAATATGGTTGTTATTTATTCGATCACGCTTGCAAACCATTATTGGCAGATTTTATGAAAAAAGTGGAAACCAACATCATTGGCAAACCTTTTTCAACTTCAAATGGTGTTGATAATGCCATTCTTATAGCAGTAAATAGAGAAATTCGCGAACATCTTATAGAAGAAGTAGGAGCAGAGTTAAGAGAATCGATGACGGCAATGAAGAAAATTGGATAGTAATTCTAATTTTTGGTTCTTATTATTATAAACATTTAGCATATTTTTAAACCATTAAGAATATTAAGGTTCATTAAGCGCATTAAATCTTAATTTTCTTAATGGGCTTAATAGTTTATTTTACAGCGAGATAGAAATTTTCTGTTAAGATGTTAAGGT
>Ga0316612_1000082_pt1 | contig 36570 bp, 22 predicted proteins | sample MIS2016226_MG_FD_207676 | JGI IMG/M metagenome (GOLD analysis project Ga0316612, IMG submission 207676) | Microbial mat bacterial communities from Middle Island sinkhole, Lake Huron, Michigan, United States - MIS.2016.226 | ecosystem: Environmental > Aquatic > Freshwater > Lake > Sediment... | reverse complement strand
TGCATAATTTCTGAAGATAATCCATCCGAAATGTCGATCATTGCAGTTGGTTTTATTTCTAATGCGTGCAACAAAGTACGAACGTCTTTTCGAGCTTCGGGTTTGAGTTGGCGTTCGATTAAATATGTATAAGCATCTAAATCGGGTTGCGAATTGGGGTTCACTTTGAAAACTTGTTTTTCTCTTTCTAAAACTTGCAATCCCATATAAGCCGCTCCAATATCGCCAGTTACCACCAATAAATCGGTATCGCCAGCACCGTTTCTATATACAATTTCATTTTCATCGGCTTCGCCAATAACGGTAATGCTAATAATCATTCCTTTTTGTGAGGAAGTAGTATCGCCACCAATCACATCCAAATTGTATTCATTGGCAGCAAGCGAAATTCCGTCGAATAATTCTTCCAAAGCTTCGAGAGGAAACCGATTAGAAACCGCAATCGAAACTAAGATTTGAGTGGCTTTGGCATTCATTGCACAAATATCAGAAACATTAACCACAACGGCTTTATAACCCAAATACCTCAAAGGCATATACCCCAAATCGAAATGAACCCCTTCGACTAACATATCAGTAGAAACAACCACTTTTTTTTCTTTGAAATCCAAAACAGCAGCATCATCACCAATACCTTTTAAGGTAGAAGTTTGGATAATTTTAAAGTTTTTGGTCAGGTGGTCTATCAGTCCAAATTCGCCAAGTTGGGCAATACTGGTTCTTTGTGGGGATTTTTCTTCTATCATAGCGCAAAGATACAAAGGATTTTATTTGCTACAAATGAACAGGCAAAACAAACAGGGCATTCGTTTTTAAAACTAAATGCTACTATGTGTTTTAACAAATTATGTAATTGGCACACAGATCCCGATAGCTATCGGGACGGATAATAAAGATTCGCACGGATTTCTTATCTATAAATTATTAAAAAGAATGAGAATTTGTGTAAAATTCGTTAAACCTGCCTGCCGGCAGGCAGGTCTGTGTCATCTGTGTGCCAAATATTTGATTTGATAAAAAAAACAGCAATTATTTTTAAACGCGAATGCCTTGCAAAACAAGGTTGCACGACAAATTGCATTTTCAAAAAAAATTACTTACAACTGGTTTTTAAAAATATTTTTTAGACTTTATTTGACACAGATTTCACAGATTTTCACAGATTAATTTGTGAAAATTTGTGTAATTTGTGGTAAAAATTTTCACAAAATGCAATTTGTCGTGCACCCGTAAAACAAAACAAATGTTTGTTTTAGTAAAAAACTATTATATTTGAACAAAAAAGTAAATGAACAAAGAAGATTTTGGTTTTGAAACCCAAGCCATTCGCAACCAATTAGATAGATCTCAATTTCAGGAACATTCTGTGCCTTTGTATTTGTCCTCCAGTTTTGTATTTGAAGACGCCGAAGATATGCGAGCTTCTTTTACAGAAGAAAAAGAACGCAACATTTACAGCCGTTTCAGCAATCCAAATACCACCGAATTTGTTGATAAAATTTGCATAATGGAAGGTGCCGAAGCTGGTTATGCCTTTGCCACCGGAATGGCGGCGGTCTATGCTACTTTTGCGGCTTTGTTGAATTCAGGCGATCATATCGTTTCGGCGAGTAGCGTTTTTGGTTCGACACACGCCTTGTTTATGACCTATTTTCCAAAGTGGAATATCGAAACTTCGTATTTTGATATTAACCAACCTGAAACAATTGAAAGTTTTATCAAACCCAACACAAAAATCCTGTATGCAGAATCTCCAACAAATCCCGGAGTTGATGTAATCGATTTGGAATTGCTTGGCAATATTGCCAAAAAACACAATCTGATTTTAATCATCGACAACTGTTTTGCCACGCCCTACCTTCAGCAACCAATAAAATGGGGAGCCCATTTGGTAATCCATTCTGCCACAAAATTGATAGACGGACAAGGACGGGTTTTAGGCGGAGTAACCGTGGGAAGCGAAGATTTGATACGTCAAATATATTTGTTCTCCAGAAACACAGGACCTGCTTTGTCGCCGTTTAATGCTTGGGTATTGTCGAAAAGTTTGGAAACCTTAGCAGTTCGTGTCGAAAAACATTGTGAAAATGCACTGAAAGTAGCTGAATTTTTAGAAAATCATCCCAAGGTGAAAAGCATAAAATATCCATTCTTGAAATCGCATCCAAAATATGAAATTGCCAAAAAACAAATGCTTTTAGGAGGCAATATTATTGCTTTCGAAATCAAAGGAGGCATCGAAGCGGGAAGAACATTTTTGGACAAAATAAAATTGTGTTCGCTGTCGGCCAATATTGGCGACACCCGAACTATTGTAACACATCCAGCATCGACAACCCATAGCAAATTATCTGTCGAAGAAAAATTAGCCGTTGGAATTACCGATGGTTTGGTGCGAGTTTCTGTAGGATTAGAAACCGTGAAAGATGTTATTGCAGATTTGGAGCAGGCTTTGGTATAGGACAATTTTACCCTAGCCCACGGTTTCAAACGTGGGCGGTGGTTTTTGGTTGATTTACGTTTATAGCCCACGGTTTCATACGAGGGTTTTGTTAATTTTTTTTATTAAAAAGTATTGATTTTTATATTTTAAAAAATTACCTTTGCACACTGAAAAAGCAATCGTTCGGAAAATACCGATTTTTTGTTATTCACAAACCCAAAAAAGCTATTTAATAAATACATAAGCAATGTCAAAAGTAATAGGAAAAGTTGCCCAAATCATCGGGCCAGTTGTCGATGTAGTTTTCAACGGAAAAGATGTTGAACTTCCAAAAATTTATGATTCATTAGAAATCACAAAAAAAGATGGAACTATTTTAGTTCTTGAGGTACAATCCCACATTGGCGAAAACACCGTTCGTACCATTTCGATGGATTCAACAGACGGTTTGAGCCGAGGTTATGAAGTAGTTGGAACAGGTGCTCCTATTCAAATGCCAATTGGTGCAGATGTTTTTGGTCGTTTGTTTAACGTTATTGGCGATGCTATTGATGGTTTAGGAAACTTGCCAAAATCAGGCGCAAACGGAATGCCTATTCACAAACCAGCTCCAAAATTTGAAGATTTATCAACTTCATCCGAAGTTTTATTCACTGGGATTAAAGTAATCGATTTGATTGAGCCTTACTCTAAGGGAGGAAAAATTGGACTGTTTGGTGGTGCCGGTGTTGGTAAAACTGTATTGATTCAGGAGTTGATCAACAATATTGCAAAAGGTCACGGTGGACTTTCAGTATTCGCAGGAGTAGGAGAGAGAACACGTGAAGGAAATGACTTGCTTCGTGAGATGTTAGAGTCAGGAATTATAAAATACGGAGAAGATTTTATGCACTCTATGGAAAATGGAGGATGGGATTTATCTAAAGTAGATATGCCAGGAATGAGAGAGTCAAAAGCTACTTTCGTTTTCGGTCAAATGAACGAACCTCCTGGAGCTCGTGCTCGTGTAGCACTTTCAGGATTGTCTATTGCGGAGTATTTCCGTGACGGAGCAGGTTCAGATCAAGGAAAAGACGTTCTTTTCTTCGTTGATAATATCTTCCGTTTTACACAAGCAGGTTCAGAGGTATCGGCACTTTTGGGTCGTATGCCATCTGCGGTGGGTTACCAACCAACATTGGCAACTGAAATGGGTGCGATGCAAGAAAGAATTACCTCAACAAACAAGGGTTCGATTACCTCGGTACAAGCGGTTTACGTTCCTGCAGATGACTTAACGGATCCGGCACCAGCGACAACATTTGCTCACCTTGACGCCACAACTGTATTGTCGCGTAAAATTGCCGAATTAGGGATTTATCCAGCGGTAGATCCATTGGATTCCACTTCTAGAATATTGGCACCACACATTATTGGTGATGAACATTACAACTGTGCACAAAGAGTAAAGGAAATACTTCAGAAATACAAACAATTGCAAGATATTATCGCAATTCTAGGTATGGAAGAACTTTCTGAAGAAGATAAACTGTCCGTATCAAGAGCCAGACGTGTACAACGTTTCTTGTCACAACCTTTCCACGTAGCAGAACAATTTACAGGATTAAAAGGGGTTTTGGTTGATATTAAAGATACCATCAAAGGATTCAATATGATTATTGATGGAGAATTAGACCACTTGCCAGAGGCCGCTTTCAACCTAAAAGGAACCATTGAAGACGCTATCGAAGCAGGAGAAAAAATGTTGGCAGAAGCATAATTAAGTTGGAAGTTAGAAGTTAGAAGTAAAAACGCTTCGTTTTCTAGCCACTAACTCCTAACGCATAACTCATAACTCATAACTATGTTATTAGAAATAGTATCACCAGAAGCAAAATTATTTTCAGCCGAAGTAACCTCAGTTTCCGTTCCAGGCGTTGATGGGCATTTTCAAATGTTGAACAATCACGCACCCATAGTTTCAATACTTCAAAAAGGATTGGTAAAAATTACAGCTCCAAGTTTTAATTTCAGTAGCGAGTCAGAAGATTTATTTTCGAAAGTAAACGATCAAAACTACACCATTGCTATCAATTCTGGAACAATCGAAATGAAAGACAATAAAGTGATTGTTTTAGCCGATTAATACAATTTCAATATAAGATTCTGAAACAAGTTCAGAATAAAAAGCCAAGCAGCAATGTTTGGTTTTTTTGTGCCTATTTGGAAGAGGATTAGTCATCACTTTGAATGTTTTATGTGCCTTTAAAACGGATAATTTGGGATTGTAATCGCAAAAAAACCGTATAATTTGTGATTTAACTCTAAAATTATACAGTTTTTGAATACATTAATTCCTAACCTACAATAGTTCTTTCCGCTCTAACAAAAAAAAGGCTCCCCTTTCAGGAAGCCTTTTTCATTATAAATAAGCAGGTATTACAATTTATTTCCTTGGAAATAGCAAAGCGGCTTGAGCGGCTGCTAATCTTGCAATGGGCACACGGAAAGGGGAACAACTCACATAGTTCATCCCGATTTTGTGACAGAAAACAACGTTATTAGGGATGTTTTTCGTGAGATAGATTTTTTATTGAGTAATTAATGTTTTTAGTTTTTTGATTAAGAAATCGGCTGAAATAAATTCAAAAAAATTGTTGCTATTTATAATATCAAATGTATAATTTGAATAAATATTGCTAAAACTTTTGGTTAAGACGGTTTTTTTGTTTGGATTCCATTTTATTTCGAAAGCGTGTAACATCCCATCTTTTTCGATAACCAAATCAATTTCTTTTTGATCTGTTGTTCGCCAAAAATACAGATTTGCATATACTTGCTGGTATTCATTTTGCTTGCGAAATTCGTTTATTACAAAATTTTCAAAAATGGCACCACTATCATTTCTAATTTCAATGGGTCTAAAATCATTGATAAGTGAATTTCTAATTCCTAAATCATTAAAATAGATTTTTTTAGACTTCTTCAACTCTTTTCTTTGATTTGTATTGTAGGCATTTAGTTTGTAAATAACAAAAGCTTGTTCGAGCATATTCACATAGCTTTCAATGGTTTGGTTATCAATTTTAAGAGTTTTTGAGAGTTCGTTATAATTCACTTCGCTCCCTATTTGCCAAGCTAGAAGTTTGAGCAGTTCTAATATTTTTTCGGGCTTTTTAACTCCTTTAAACAGGAAAATGTCTTTATACAAGTAACTTTCTGATAAAAATTTGAGCAATCGTTCTTCATTTCCTTGGCTTGTTACAATCTCTGGATAATAACCATACCGAAGCCGTTGTGGCAATTGTCTTATTTCTAAAAGCAAATTAGTGTGGTTTACCATTTCTTGAAACGATAATGGATATAAATTGAATTCAAATTTTCTTCCTGTCAAGGGTTCGTTTAGCGAATTTCGAAGTTCAAAAGAACTTGAGCCGCTTGCAATTACTTGAATTTCTTTGTGATAATCTGCAAAAAGTTTTAAGACACTTCCTATTGCATTAATTTTTTGAGCTTCGTCAATAACAATAACTTTATGATTACCCGCTATTTGTTTTAAACGTTCACTATTGGCGTTTTGTAGCAGCAAATGGACATCGGCATTTTCGCCATCGAGCCATAAAGTTTCTATTTCTTTAGAGAAAGAGAGCATTTTTATCAACGTACTTTTACCAATTTGTCTTGCTCCTAAAAGTAAAATTACTTTACCTTTGAAACAGTCATTTTGAATTTCTTTAGTAATTTGCCTTGTAATTTGGGTCATAATAGTGGATAATATTAGATTGTAATCGCAAAAATACCGTATTTTTTTAGATTTAACTCTAAAACTATACAGTTTTTGTGAATAAATAATGTGAAAAATTACTAACAAGTCGTAAGCACAAAATGTTATCGTGAATGCTGAACAAATGTTTCCTAACTTTGGGCAGTAGGGTAATTGCAAAATGGCTCAAAATGAACAACTTACTAAAAACCAAATATCTTGTGGGACAAAGAAATATCAGTTCTAGCGAGCGTTACAAACATGATAATTTTGGAAATTTACCCGAAATAATAAATAGATTTCATCCGTTACAATAAAATTATGGAACAAAATTTGTATTTTTGGTTCTTAAAACAGAAAGAAAATGAGAACTATTGAGTTAAAGAGAGAATTGCATAGTTTTATCGATGAAGAAGATGATAAATCTGTTAAAATGTTCTATCAAATGGTAAAATCATATATTGTTCAAAAGCGCAAGGATAAAATGATTGCCGAAGGAGAGGAAGATATTAAAAGCGGTCGCTTGCATAGTCTCAAAGAAGCTAAAGAAATTATGGATAAATGGGAAACATTATAATAGTTGAATTAACCTCAAGGGCATTAAAAAATTAAATTACCGTCATAAAAGGCGGTTTTTTTATGTTTAAAAATCAAGTTCCAAAAAAACAACCGCTACCGAATCCTTTCCCACTAGTGCACGAAATTTTTTGTGTACCACCCGATCCTGAAAGTCTTACTTGCAAAATGCAACTTTATTAAAAGTCGGAAACGCACATTATCCTAAAAACAAAAGTATCTGAAATAAAGAAGTCTTCGTAGAGCTCGTAATATTAGATTGTAATCGCAAAAACACCGTATTTTTTTTGGATTTAACTCTAAAATTATACTGTATTTTGTAAATTAAACTGCTACCGACACCTTTTATTTTACTTCAAATGATCTTTCCAAAAGAACCAACAATTAAAATAGGGATAAAATTTTTATAGAAAAAACGCCCTTAAATACCTACATTTGCGATATTCAATACAATACAATGACAGCCGAACAACTCAAACAATTAGAAACTCGTCTTTGGAAGACCGCAGACGATTTACGTGCCAATAGTAAACTTACCGCGTCAGAATACAGCTTTCCAGTATTAGGGTTAATATTTCTAAGACAAGCCTACAATAGATATATACTAGCCAAAAAACAAATTGAAAAATCGCTTCCCGTTCATCCTACACGTGGCGTTCGACCAATTGAAATAAACGACTTCCTTACCGCTAAAGCTATTTTCCTAAACGAAACAGCGCAATGGACTACCATAGCCAATCTTCCTGATAGTGCCGACTTGGGCGAATACATCAACGAAGCAATGCGCAACATTGAGAGCGAATATGAGAACTTGTTGGGTGTTTTGCCTAAAGAATACAACCTTTTCGACAAAGACCTCTTACAACGCCTTATTCGTGTTTTTAATGACGAATCGCTAAACGATGTTTCTGGTGATGTTTTCGGAAGAATTTATGAGTTCTTCCTGAACAAGTTTGCAATGATTGGAGCGCAAGAAGGTGGTGAATTTTTTACGCCGCCCTCTTTGGTAAATACGATTGTAAAAATTATCCAACCCAATCACGGAATCGTTGCCGATATTGCTGTAGGCTCGGCTGGTATGTTTGTGCAAACGGCTCACTTTATTGAAGAGGAAGAAGGCGTTGACCCATCCAACAAAGTGACATTCTACGGACAAGAAAAAGCCGATACCAATACTCGTTTAGCCAAAATGAATATGGCAATTCACGGATTGGAAGGAAGCATCTTGCAAGGGAACACGTTTTATGAAGACAAACACGACTTGGTAGGAAAATGCGATTTCATTATGGCAAATCCGCCCTTCAATGTGGATGGCGTGGATAAGAGTAAAGACAGCGTTAAGAAAGACCCTCGTTTGCCTTTTGGCTTACCCAAAAACGACAACGGAAACTACCTTTGGATTCAGTATTTTTATTCGTTGTTGAATGAAACAGGAAGAGCAGGTTTTGTAATGGCTTCTTCGGCTTCGGATGCGGGACATTCGGAGAAAGACATTCGCCAAAAATTAGTGGAAACAGGTGCGGTGGATGTAATGGTTTCTATTGGAACTAAATTTTTCTATACCCGTTCTTTGCCTTGTACGCTTTGGTTCTTTGATAGGGAAAAGGAAAATGACGCTCACAGAGCCAACCAAACTTTGATGCTTGATTTGCGTGATGTGTATCGCAAAGTATCTTCTAATTTGCACGATTTTACGCCCGAACAATTGGCAAATATCCAAGCCGTGGTGGGATTGTACAGAGGAAATCGGGAAGTTTTTGACAAAACCGTTTCGCATTACTTCTTGACCATTAACGACCATTTAAGCCAAATCACAGCACAAGCGAATAGTTTGGCTGATAAATACAACAAAGGACTTCAAACTACCTTTGAGAAACTTTTGCCAAAAGCGACTTTAGCCCAATGGAATGAAACCTTTGATGCGGATGATATTGAAAGTATGTTGCAAATTGCCTCTGCTTTTTCAAAAACAAAACTGATTTATAATAACACCGCAGTTTTACAGACTTTAACAAAGGATAATACCGACCAATTAAAGAAAGGAAAACGTGCCTATAACAACTTTTTGAAAGCCATAAACTCTTTTGTAAAAGAAGCAGGAAAAGAAAGCGATTTGCGCAAACAAAAAGAATGGAAAGAGCAAGTGTTAGACCAACTGAAACAAATGGAGTTGGATTTTATTGACTTTAGCCACACCATAGACCAAGTGTTGTATTTCAACAAAGAAGCCCATTGGTTAGTTAGCCGTTTCCCGAAAAGCGAATATGCCGACATTGCAGGTTTATGTAAAGTAGTTACTAAAGAAGAAATTGCCACCAACGATTACAGCCTAACCGCAGGACGCTATGTAGGTGTTGCACCACAAATAGACGAAGATTTTGATTACGAAGAACGAATGGCTGAAATAAAAGTAGAACTGCAAAGTTTGAACGAAGAAGCCATTATTCTTGCCGAACAAATTCAGTTTAATCTTAATGAATTGGGGTTATGAGTTGGAATCAAGTAATATTTGAATCTATTTTTAAAATTCAAACTAAAAATGGATTAACAAAACCAAGCCGTATTAGAGGAGAAGGATATAAGTTTATTAATATGGGTGAACTATTTGCGATTGATAGAATGTATGACCCAAAAATGGAACTTGTTCCATTAAGTGAAACCGAAAAAATTACACACAAAATTGAAAAAGGAGATTTACTATTTGCACGACAATCTTTAGTAGCATCAGGTGCAGGAAAATGTTCAATTGTAAAAGAAGTAGATGATTTAACTGTTTTTGACTCACATATTATTAGAGTAAGATTAAATCAAGAGTTTTGTGACTCTGATTTTTATTATTATTATTTTAAATCTTCAGTAAATAATCTAAAAAGTCTTGTTCAACAAGGAGTTCAAGCAGGTATTAGAGCATCTGATTTATCAAAATTAAAAGTTCATTATCCCCCACTCGAAACCCAAAAACGAATTGCATCCATACTTTCTACCTACGATGATTTAATCGAAAACAACCTCAAACGGATTAAGTTATTAGAAGAAACGGCACAAAATATTTACAAAGAATGGTTTGTGAATTTCCGTTTTCCTAACTATGAACATACAGAGTTTGATGCCGAAAGTGGTTTGCCTGTGGGGTGGCAGAAGATAAATTTATATGATTTTGTTGAAATAAAAATGGGATTTCCGTTTAAAGGAGAAGATTTTAATGAAGTTAACATAGGTAAACCTGCAATAAGAATTAGAGATATTCCATCAAGTTGGACAAGAACACACACAACACAAGAAGTTTCTGAAGAATATATAGTTGAACAAGGCGATATTTTAATTGGAATGGATGGATTCTTCTATTTAGATATTTGGAGAGGTCAAAAGGGTTATTTAGTTCAACGTGTTTGTAGAATTAGGGCAAATGAACAAAATCTTCAAGGGTTTTTATTAGAATCTTTGAGACAGCCTATTTCATATTATGAAAAAACAATTTCAGGTGCAACAGTTGCTCATTTGGGAGCAAAGCATTTGAAGGAGATTTTTATAAATGTGCCTAAGGACAGTCAATTATTAGAAGAGTTAAAGGTTTTTAATAGATTAAATTCACAAAAAATAAATCTTTCAAATCAAAACCAAAAACTCAAAGAAGCGAGAGATATACTGTTGCCGAGATTGATGAATAGAACGATAGAAGTGTAACTAAAGAAAATGCCAATTCTGGATATTTAGAGGATTAATAGCCAATTTATCAAAACAGTAAAATTCTATTTTACTGAAAATGTTTGGTGCTAATTTCGTCAAATAAATCTTTTGGGAGATTTGAAGTTTCAACAAAAGGTAGATTTAATTGCAGACAAATTGGTGAAAAGGTTTTTTTATCAGCCGTTAGCACAACATCTAATTGTTTTAAACTTTTTGCAGAGGAGGCAATTTTTAAATCATCTATAATCCAACTGCGCTTACTAAAAGCTGAATTATCATCTTTTAGCTCTTTTTTGAGTCGACTAATAAATTGATTATAACTATGATTGGGCAAATAATTTTTTATATCATTTGTAATTGTTAAAGCAATATCTTTTGTGAAATCGACAAAAGTTAAATCGCCAGAGCTAAATAATTTCAATAAAACTAAGATTAAATCGTTGTCTAATTTTGCAGTCAATTCTGAAACGGTAATTGCGGAAACATAGAAAACATATTGTTTTTTCGAATAAATATTGGAATCATTAAAGTACTTAAACAATTTTTTAGTGTCATTTATTCTGTTTTGAACAGGAATATTTTTATCAAATTTTTTGGCATCTAATAATAAATCAATTATAACCGAGGTGTCTAAAAAAATAAATTTCCATTTTTCGATAGGTTCAACAGTATTCATATTATTTTTTTTTAATCTTCATATCTTTCGTTGAAAGCCTCAAACACTTTATCACTTAATTCGCTTATACTATTTTGGAGATTGTCATAAAAATTGATGTCGTCTGTAATTTCAAAACTTTCTAAAGTGGCACTTTTAATTTCATTGTCGTCTGTTGCAATTTTTTTATTTAAAACTAAATGCAATCTGTTTTTTTTAAAAAAAGGGAGTAATTCTCTTTCTTGTTTGGCAGAAACTTTTATATCATAATTTTGACCATTAATTCTAATATTGGAAACCCCTTCTATACTCCTTCCGCCAATTGATGTGATTATTCCATATTCTGAATTTATTTCAAAATAAAAACTTGGTAAATCCTGAACTATGTTTATATCCTTAACTTCAAAATTAAAAGTTTTAGAATCATCATAAGCTTGAAGGCTTAAATTTCCTTTTAAAATGGTTTTTACTTTTTCGGCATACGAGATTTGCTTTTTATTCAATCCATCAAAATCATTATGACTTATTTTTTTATGGACTACTTTTAAATTTTCATAAATTAACTCATTGTTAGTTGTTAGGTTTAGGGCATAACAATTTCCTCTAATTTCACTCAAAACTAAAGTGTCTTTGTTAGAAACATTAATAGCTTCATAAAGTGAAGAAAGAAGTTCAGATAATTCCTTAATCGACAGTCCGTTTTTAGCGGTCAGCGAATGATTATTATCATCAAAACGTAATATGAAGTCGTAGTTTTTCATAAAATAGCTATGCAAATTAAATCAATTTTTTGCTAATTATTGAGAATTTCATTGAGTATTTTTGGATTTTAAATTAAAAAAGATTTTTTTTAAACAGTGTCTTTTTGCTAAAATTATTTCAATCTAATAAAAAAAGGCTTGGTTAATTTTTAAACTTCCACACATTAATAAAAGAAATAACTATTTTTAACCCAAATTCTATAAAATTACATTTTTAAATGGCACACGCATATTCAGAAGACCAATTGATTGAACAAACCTGCATTGACATTTTCAAAAATCAATTGCAATGGGAAGTTGCTAATTTGTTTCATGAGGAAACCTTTGGAGAAAATGGCACAATTGGCAGACATAGTGAAGCCGATGTTTTACTGAAAAACAGGTTCTTGCAGGCAATTCAAAAACTGAATCCAAACCTACCTGTTCAAGCATACCAATTGGCGTATGAAATTATCAATAGCGATGATGCCACCAAGAGTTTGCCAGACCTGAATTTCGAAAAACACAACTTCCTGAAAGAAGGGATTCCCGTTACCTACAAAAACGACAAGGGCGAAATTGTCCGCAACAAGATAGTTAAGGTTTTTGATTTTGACAATGTGGAAAACAACAATTTTCTTGCAGTACAGCAATTATGGGTAGAAGGCAAATCGAAGCGTAGAAAGCGTCCAGATATTATTGGTTTTGTCAATGGTATTCCGTTGTTGTTTATCGAACTCAAAGCACACCACCGCAAAATTAAAGTGGCTTTTGAAAAAAATTTAAAAGATTACAAACAGACGATTCCGAAAATTTTTCATACCAACGCTTTTATTATTTTAAGCAATGGTTTTGAAAGTAAGATTGGTGCAATCACCTCAAAATACGAACATTTCCACGATTGGAAACGGATAGCCGAAGAACAAGAAGGCATTATAAGTTTGGACACCATACTGAAAGGCGTTTGCGAGAAAAATCGAATGATGGATTTGTTCGAGAACTTTGTGTTGTTTGATAATTCTATTGGCTCTATAGTGAAATTGATCGCAAGAAACCATCAGTTTATTGGTGTAAACAAGGCAGTAGGACATTTTGTTTCGGTTCAGGAACAAGCCAAAACTGGTTTGATTACTAAAGAAGATGCCCAAAAATTAGGCGTATTTTGGCACACTCAGGGAAGTGGCAAGAGTTATTCGATGGTTTTTCTTTGCCAAAAGATATTACGGGCGCTAGGAGGCGGATATACCTTTCTTTTGGTTACAGATAGAAACGAATTGGATTCACAGATATACAAAACCTTTACAGGAGTTGGGGCAGTTCAAGATTTGAATGTAAAAGCAACGAGTGGAGAAAATCTGAAAGCACTTTTGAAAACGGATCAACGCTATATTTTTTCGTTAATTCATAAATTCAATTTTGATGAAGTCATTACCGAAAGAGATAATATTATAGTAATTTCTGATGAAGCACACAGAACGCAAGGCGGTTCGCTGGCAATGAATTTGCGAAAGGCGTTGCCTAATGCTTCGTTTATTGGGTTTACAGGTACACCTTTGTTTAAAGACGACGAATTGACCCGAAGAATTTTTGGAGAATATGTTTCTAAATACGATTTCAAACGTTCGATAGAAGATGGAGCAACCGTTCCTTTGTATTATGAAAATCGTGGGGAGAAGTTGCGATTAGACAATCCAATTATCAATGAGCAGATTAGGGAAGCCATTGAGCAGGAAGATTTAGACGATGACCAACAAGCCAAACTGACAAAACTATTTGCAAGAGAATATCCAATTCTAACAGCAGAAAAACGACTACGAGCCATTGCTAAAGATGTGGTTTTGCATTTTAACGGAAGAGGTTATAAAGGCAAGGCTATGTTTGTTGCTATGGATAAAGTAACGGTTGTTAAAATGTATGATTTGATTTCTGAAGAATGGGCTGTCTATTTGGAAACTCGTAAAAAGGAAATTGAAAAAATTGAAGATTTGCAGGAGCAACTTTCGCAACAGCGAGAATGGGATTGGGCAAGGGAAACCGAAATTAGTGTCATTGTAAGCCACGAACAAAACGAGATTGATAAGTTTGAAGCTTGGGGATTGGATATTGAGCCACACCGCTTGAAAATGAACACCAGAGACCTTGAAAAAGAATTTAAGGAAGAAAATCATCCTTTTAGAATAGCCATTGTTTGTGCAATGTGGATAACAGGATTTGATGTCAAGAGTTTATCGACTTTGTATCTGGACAAGCCAATGAAGTCGCATACCTTGATGCAAACCATAGCCAGAGCAAATCGGGTTCACGAAGGAAAAAACAACGGTTTAATCGTAGATTATATAGAAACCTACAAAGCATTGCTGGAAGCGTTAGCGATTTATGGCGATAGCGGAAGTAAAGGAAATCAAAGCGGAACAGATGATGTTCCTGTGAGACCATTAGAAGTATTAGTTGCCGATTTAAGCGAAACCATTCAGGCGACAGAATTATTTCTGAAAGACGAATGTGATTTTAAATTGAGCCTAATCACCAAAGCATCCGACAATTTATTCAAAATAAGGTACATCCAAAAGGGTTATAATGCTATTTGCAAAAATGATGAAACCCGAAATAAATTTGGCATCTTGGCAAGAGAAGTTTTCAAGAAATACAAGGCATTAATGCCTGATAACTCAATCTATGAATACAAAGACAAACGAGATGCAATTAATGCCTTGTATTCGCTTATGAATGACAAAATTGACGAAGCCGATGTTACTCATATCGTTTCCCGTGTACAGAATGTTGTAAACCAATCCATAGAGAGTTTGAATATGGTGATGGAACAGGCAGAAGGTTATGGACAAAAAATAGATTTGAGTAGTTTAGACTTCAAAAGAATAGAAGAAGAATTTTTAAAAATTGAAGGCAATAAAAATATTGCTGTTCAGTCATTAAAAGACCGAGTTGCAAAAAAAATGAATCGGTTACTTGACCAAAACCCGTTACGAATTGATTTTTACGAACGGTATCAAGAAATCATTGAGAACTACAATAACGGTAAAGAATACGCTACAGTAAAAGAGTTATTTGATGCCTTGATTTTATTATTAGGGGATTTATCTGAAGAAGAAAAACGAGCAGAGCGAGAGTTGTTAGACGAAGACGAATTAACAGTTTTTGATATGCTTAACCGAGATAAAAAAATTACCGACAAGGAAAAAGTTGAGGTAAAAGATACTGCAAGAAAGTTGTTGGAACATCTAAAAAATAACGAGTTTAAAGTGGAGTATTGGTCAGAGAAAACACAAACAGCATCGGCTGTAAAAAAAGCGATTAACGACCACTTATATACTAAATTACCTTTTCCGACATTTAGCGATGGAGATAGAATTGTAAAGACAGAGATTTTGTTTGATTATTTTAAAACGAGGTATGCTAATTTTGGAAGGGTAGCTTGATATAATAATTTCAAATCATTTGTTTTAACAAAAAACGGCTCCCCTTTCAGGAAGCCATTTTTCATTATAAATATACAGGTTTTTCAATTTATTTCCTAGGAAACAGCAAAGCGGCTTGAGCGGCTGCTAATCTTGCAATAGGCACACGGAAAGGGGAACAACTCACATAGTTCATCCCGATTTTGTGACAGAAAACAACGCTTTCAGGATCGCCTCCGTGTTCGCCACAGATACCCACTTTTAGATTTGGTTTGGTTTTGCGGCCTCTTTCTACACCAATTTTTATCAATTCGCCTACACCTTCTTGGTCGATAGTTTGGAACGGATCGCCTGGAAGAATGCCAAGATCAAGATATTTAGGAAGGAATCCGCCAATATCATCACGGCTAAAACCAAAACTCATTTGGGTTAAATCGTTGGTTCCAAAGCTAAAGAAATCAGCTTCTTCGGCCATACTATCGGCTTTTAGAGCGGCACGAGGAATTTCGATCATGGTTCCGTATAAATAAGGAATTTCTTTGATGCCCAATTTTTCGCAAGTTTCTTTATAAACAGTGTTTACAATTTCTCTTTGATGTTTCAATTCATTTTTTGAACAAGTCACAGGAACCATAATTTCTGGCATTGCCTTTTTGCCTTCTTGTACCAACTCTGCTGATGCTTCGAATATGGCTCTGATTTGCATTTCGGTAATTTCAGGATAACTCACTCCCAAACGAACACCTCTATGACCCAACATTGGATTGTTTTCGTGCAACGCAAGAACTCTTCTGTTCAAAACGCTCATACTAATTCCCAATTCTTTGCTCAATTGAATTAATTTTGCTTTATCGTGAGGCACAAATTCGTGCAATGGCGGATCAAGTAAACGAATGGTTACAGGGAAACCGCTCATCACGCCTAAAGTTCTTTTGATGTCTTTTTTCACAAATATGAATAAACCATCTAAAGCTTCTCTTCTTTCTTTTTCGGTTTTGCTCACAATCATTTTGCGCAATAAAAATAATGGTTGGTCACTTCCTTCGCCATAAAACATGTGTTCTGTGCGGAAAAGTCCAATTCCTTCGGCTCCAAATCTAGCACCTTGTTCCGCATCTCCGGGAGTTTCGGCATTGGTACGAACGCCTATTACTTTGGTTTTGTCCACCAATTCCATTAGGTTTTTATAGGATTGATTTTTGTCTAAATCTACATCCACCAATTCCATACTTCCTAGGTAAACCAATCCTTTGGTTCCGTCAAGGCTCAACCAATCGCCTTCTTTGATGAAAGTTCCATCGTTGGCTCTAAATGATTTGGTTTCGCTATTAATTTGGATGTCATTACAACCCACAATACAACATTTTCCCCATCCTCTGGCTACTAATGCAGCGTGTGAGGTCATTCCGCCTTTTGTGGTCAATATGGCTTGCGATTTGTGCATTCCATCCACATCTTCGGGAGAGGTTTCTTCTCTTACCAAGATTACTTTTTCGCCACGGCTTGCCCATTCTACGGCATCATTAGAAGAGAAAACGACACGTCCTATTGCACCACCAGGTCCAGCTGGCAATCCTTTAGCAACTGCTTTAGTTATTTTTTGAATTTCTGGGTTTAACATTGGTAATAACAATTCTACTAATTGGTTGGGTTGTACTCGCATTACGGCGGTATTAGCGTCAATCAATTTTGAATTGTACATATCGCTTGCAATTTTTACAGCAGCGACACCATTACGTTTCCCAATTCGGCATTGCAACATATAGAGCGTTCCTTTTTCGATGGTAAACTCAATGTCTTGCATGTCTTTGTAATGATTTTCTAATCTGTTTTGAATTTCAAACAGTTGTTTGTAAGCCACAGGCATTACTTCTTCAAGGGTTGGCAATAGTCGGCTATGGTCATTTTTAGATTTGTCATTAACAGGAGCTGGAGTTCTAATCCCTGCAACCACATCTTCACCTTGAGCATTGATTAAATATTCTCCATAAAAATAATCTTCTCCATTACCCGGATTTCTTGTAAAAGCAACACCAGTAGCACTTGAATCTCCCATATTTCCGAAAACCATGGCTTGTACATTTACTGCAGTTCCCCATTCGTGTGGAATATTTTCGATACGACGGTATTCGATGGCTCTTTTTCCCATCCAGCTGCTAAACACACCTCCTATGCTGCCCCATAATTGTTCGTTGGGGTCTTCAGGAAATGGTTGACCAAGCACTTTTATAATAGTAGCTTTAAATTCTTTTACCAATACTTTTAATTCGTCAACAGTTAAATCAGTATCAAATTGATAGCCTTGTATGTGTTTAACTTTCTCAAGTTTTTCGTCCAATACTTTTCGGATTCCTTTCCCGTCCTTAGGCTCAATTCCTGCGGCTTTTTCCATTACCACATCGGCATACATCATAATCAAACGGCGGTAAGCGTCATAAGCAAAACGAGCATCGCCCGATTGTTTGATAACTCCTTCTATGGTTTGTTCGTTGAGTCCAATATTCAAAACAGTATCCATCATTCCAGGCATTGATTTTCTTGCGCCAGAACGAACAGAAAGCAATAACGGATTGTTTACATCGCCAAATTTTTTCCCCATTATTTTTTCTACAGCTTCCAAGGCTTGTTTGGCTTGCCCTTGCAATTCAGATGGATAATTTTTATTGTTATCGTAAAAGGCGGTACACACTTCGGTAGTGAGTGTATATCCTGGAGGTACGGGTAACATCAAATTGGGATGACCCGCCATTTCGGCTAGATTTGCTCCTTTTCCTCCTAATAAATTTTTCATTGATTCATTGCCATCTGCTTTGCCACCTCCAAATGAATAGACGTATTTTGGGGTCTTTTTTTCCTGTATCATTTTATTAAATTTTGTTTGTTTTTTATATTCTTATTATATTTCTCTCAAAGGTAGCCTCATTGGTACTTATAAAAAATGATAATTGTCATATTTAAAAATGGGTTAAGATACTTCCATTTTTGCTGCATCAAAACTATAATTTTCAATCAAACTTGCTTAATTTTTCAATGCTTTTTCAATTAATTACTTTTTTTCTTTAAAGATTAAGTAAATATAATTCAAGTTACTGTAATTTAAAAATTGGAAAGGCTTCAAAAAAACATTAGGAAAATCCAACAGGTTTGATATATTTGTGAAATCAATCTGATAAAATCAATCGATTGAAAAATCAATTTTATTTCTAACCCAAAAACAAATTAATTTTTATTATGGAACAAATTATCAAAGACACAACAGCCAATCCAGCACCACTAGGTCTTTTTGGTTTCGGAATGACAACTATTTTATTAAACATTCACAATGCAGGTTTCTACGAAGTCAACTCGATGATTATGGGAATGGGCATTTTCTTCGGTGGCATTCAACAAGTTATTGCAGGAATTATGGAATGGAAAAAAGGAAATGGTTTCGGAATGGCGGCATTCACCTCCTACGGATTCTTTTGGTTGTCACTAGTTGCCATTTGGACTTTACCATTAATGGGCGTTACAAAACCTGATGGAGCATCAATGGGTTGTTATTTGGCAATTTGGGGTTTGTTTACTTTGGCTTTCTTCATCGGAACATTAAACGGAAATACCATTGGCAAACTTATTTTTGGTTCGCTAGTTATTTTGTTTGCACTTCTTTCTGCGTCTAATTTTACTGGAAATACAACCATTCATACTATTGCGGGCTATGAAGGGATTTTGTGTGGATTTTTTGCTTTCTATGAAGGAGCTGCAATCGTAATCAATGAAAAATTAGGTCGAAAAGTATTGCCTTTGTAATATTGAACATAATTTGTTGTTAAAACAGTACCTTTACTTTCTATTCTACAGCAATAGAATTTAACTTTGTTTCCAACATAATTAATTTAAAGCCTTTACACCCAAAAATGAAAATATAATGAGTTACTACAAAATTGAAAATTTAGAACAATACTTCAAACACTACAATAAATCTGTTCGTGAGCCGAGAAAATTTTGGAGCAAGATTGCTTCAGAAAACTTTACGTGGTACCAAGAATCCGAAAAAATAGTTGAGTTTGATATGGCCGAAGCCAAAATTAAATGGTTTGTCGATGCCAAAGTGAACATTGTAAAAAACTGCCTTGACCGACATCTTTCCAAACGTGGCGAAAAAACAGCAATTATTTTTGAACCCAATAATCCAAACGATTCTGCCGAACATATTAGTTATAATGATTTGTATTCGAGAGTTTCAAAAATGGCCAATGTGCTTCGCGAACAAGGCATCACAAAAGGCGATAGAGTTTGCATTTATTTGCCCATGATTCCCGAAATTGCAGTTTCGGTATTGGCTTGTGCCAGAATTGGTGCAATACATTCGGTAGTTTTTGCTGGGTTTTCAGCTTCGGCTGTAGCCACAAGAATCAACGATAGCGAATGTAAAATGGTTATCACTTCAGATGGTGGTTTTCGAGGCGAAAAAACCATCGATTTGAAAGGAATTATAGATGATGCTTTGATGAATTGCCCTTCGGTCGAAAAAGTTTTAGTAGTTAAAAGAACCAACTCTACTGTAAAAATGAAAGAAGGTCGAGACCAATGGTTGCAACCACTTATGGATGTAGCTTCAGACAATTGCGTAGCCGAAATAATGGATGCCGAAGATCCTTTGTTTATCCTTTATACTTCAGGCTCTACCGGAAAACCAAAAGGAATGGTGCACACCACCGCAGGGTATATGGTTTACACAGCCTATTCTTTCAAAAATGTTTTCAATTACGAAGAAAACGATATTTTTTGGTGTACTGCCGACATTGGTTGGATAACAGGACATTCCTATATTTTATATGGCCCATTATTGAATGGTGCCACCACTGTTATGTTCGAAGGAGTGCCCACTTATCCTGATTTTAGTCGTTTTTGGGAAATCATAGAAAAACACAAAGTAACCCAATTTTACACTGCTCCAACTGCTATTCGTTCTTTGGCAAAAGAAAATTTATCCTACGTACAAAAACATCCATTACAGTCACTAAAAGTGATTGGCTCGGTAGGTGAACCCATCAATGAGGAAGCTTGGCACTGGTATAATGACCACGTGGGCGGAAAACGTTGCCCGCTCGTTGATACTTGGTGGCAAACCGAAACAGGAGGAATATTGATTTCGGCTCTTGCATTTATAACACCAACAAAACCCACTTATGCGTCATTGCCATTACCAGGGGTTCAAGTGGTTTTAATGGATGAAAAACGCAACGAAATCGAAGACAATCAAGTTACAGGAAGCCTTTGTATTAAATTTCCTTGGCCTGGAATTGCTAGAACCATTTGGGGCGACCATCAACGGTATAAAGAAACCTATTTTAGTGCTTTTCCAGGAAAATACTTCACAGGTGACGGTGCATTGCGTGACGAAGTTGGCTATTACAGAATTACAGGTCGTGTAGATGATGTGATTATCGTTTCTGGTCACAATCTTGGTACTGCACCAATCGAAGATGCGATAAACGAACATCCAGCAGTAGCCGAAAGTGCTGTTGTAGGATTCCCGCACGATGTCAAAGGAAATGCTTTGTATGGTTTTGTAATCCTAAAAGAATCAGGTGAATATAGAGACCGAGCCAACTTGAGCAAAGAGATTAACCAACACATTTCTGATCACATTGGGCCTATAGCTAAACTAGATAAAATACAGTTTGTATCAGGTTTGCCAAAAACCCGTTCGGGAAAAATTATGCGTCGTATTCTTCGCAAAATAGCCGAAGGCGATTTCTCTAATTTTGGAGATACTACCACTTTATTGAATCCAGAAATTGTGGATGAAATTAAGGAAGGTAAATTGTAGAATATTTTATTTTCAAAAGTAAAGGCTGCTCGAGAAGGCAGCCTTTATTGTTTTTAAGAGTTTATTTTATTGCTTTATTAGCTTCATCACTTTCTGTTCGTTGTTTTCATTCAATATTTTTACAAGGTATATTCCTTTGTTCAAATCACTAATTGTATATTGATTTTCTTTCAATTGATTGGCATTAAAACTTTTTACCAATTGTCCGTTAATGGAATATATTTCCACTTTTGATGTAATAGTATTCAAAGTAAAATAATCAGAAGCTGGATTTGGATACAAATAGATTTCGCCATTTAATTCAAATTTATCTGTTCCTAAAGTGGACGGTTTGTTGCCATAAATTCTGAATCCTCCCGCTTCAATACTAATAGTTGCAGATGTGTTTGTGACTTCAAAAGAAGAATTATCCATCAAGTTGTACCAAGTTCCTGTGTAAGGAAAATTTGGAACAACATTTTGGGAACTGACATCAAAATTGGTTAACACGACAACATTTCTCAACTGAGTAGAAGGCATTGTATTGTCCCAAATAAATAATCTTGGGGTTAAAATATTTCCAGATTGAATATCAAAACCACTATCTACTGTAATATTAACGTTGAATATGGGTTCGGTTGTTTTCAGGCTTATCATTTTGGCCCAGTCGAAATAGATTTTATTTCTATTCACATCCGCCAGCCAATTGTTTGCCCATTGCGGTTGTGGTTTGGTATCTAATTTGCAATCGCCAGAAGGAACTCCACCATCAAAGTCAGTGTTGACAGTTCCATTATTACAGGTCCAAATTGATTTTTCCCATCCTAAAGCTCCGAAATGCCAAATCATTTTTGGTCCTGGAACCAGAAGCGAAACGGCTCCAATAGCCGACATTCTTGACAAAGCAATATTTAAGTTTTTTACATCGTGTGCTGGGTTTGAACTTTGACCATAATTGAGATTTTTGTACATCAATCGTTCTTCGTCGTGACTTTCGGGATAACCAATAACTCGTTTTCCTGTGAAACCATGACTGTCATAACCCATTCTTTCAATGTTGTTAGAAGAATTATAACCCATAGACAATTGATTATATTCATTGGTCATTTTCCCCCACATCATTACTCCTTTGCTCGGGGATTCATTTATTCTATAATTTGCCCATTGTTGTTCTTCATTGTCATTTCCTAAATGTTCAAAAATAGCATAATGAGTTGCATCTAATCCCCAAGAATAATCGGCATATTCCCTAAGAACATCGACTCTATCTTGTTGATATGAATTCGTACAAGCATCGCTACCTGTACAATTTTGAGTAAATCCTTTGGTTAAATCCCAACGAAAACCATCAATTTTGTATTCTTCAATCCATTGTTTAACCACTCTTTTTACATAATTTTTAGTGTAATTGGATTGGTGGTTAAAATCATTTCCAACACTATAACTATGTGTTGCAGTGACATTAAAATAAGGATTGTCAGAAGCTGGACCTCCCCAACCATCGCCGTCGGGGTCGTTCATCCACATTCTTACCATTGGATTTCTTCCAAAAGCGTGATTCAAAGCCACATCCAGAATTATTGCTATTCCGTTTTGATGACACAAATCGATAAACTCTTTTAATTTTGAACTTGTGCCATAAGCTTTGTCTAACGCCATGTGAAATGAGGTATTGTAGCCCCAACTTTCGTTACCGTCAAATTCCATTATTGGCATTAATTCGATTGCATTTATTTTAAGATTTTTAAAATAATCGATTCTGTCTATCAAATTTTGAAAACTTCTATTGGCATCAAAATCACGAACCAAAACTTCATACACTACCAGCTTGTCCTTATCAGGTTTTACAAAACTGTTTGTTGCCGTACTCCAAGGATAAGGGGTTTGCCCTGTTTGCAAAACAGTTACTTCTCTTTCTTGACCTGCAGGATAAGCAGGCAAACTTGGGTAATTCCCTGCTGGAATATAGGGGTCTTCATCATTATTTAAAACTAAGGTAGAATACGGGTCGGCTGTTTTAACCAAAGCCGGAGATCCTGATGTTGGTGTTTGATCTACAACCCAATACTGATAGGTGTAGTTTGTACTAGAAATCAATCCTGTAAGTTCTAACCAAAATTTAGTTGAGCCTGGTGTAGCATCTTTTTTCATGGCATAACTTAATCCAGGTTGCCAGTTATTGAAACTTCCTGCCACATAAACAAAATCTTTTCCAGGAGCGTCCAAAACCAGCGTGGCTTTGGTTGCATCTCCAGAATTATAATTTATTCCTTCAACTAATCCTGAAGGTATTGTTTCAGGCACTATATTTGGATTTACAATTACCGAAAACTTTTTTGTGATAGTTATTGGTCCCTGAGTAACATCCAACTCGTAGTTTTGATTTGAAGTAATATTAGTATGAGTAAAAGAATAACTCGAAGTACTTGGATTAGTGTTTATACTATTTCCATTGGCTTTAAGATTGTAATTCGCAAGACCATTTGTATTGTTTGCTGTTATTGTCAAGCTTCCTCCTGAAGCTAGTATAGTAGCACTATTTTGCAAAGGATTTGTCAAGTTTACAGTCAATAATCCTACTTCTACAAGAATGTCTTGCGATTTTTTGTCGCCTGTACCGTTTTTTGCTTTTATCAAAAAACCCATTTTTCCAATACTTGTTGCGTTGTAATAGGTGGTGGGTGTTATTGTTTTTGTATAAGTATCAGTTCCAACATTGTAGGTAAACTTGCTAGCCTCGTCAGAGTTGTCCCAAGTACCGTTGAGTGGTGTTCCTTTTGGTGTAGTGTCATTCAAATCGAATGCCCAAGCCCACATATATAATGAGTTGCCCACAACGCCCCATGTGGCTTCGTTGATGCTGTTTCCGTTGATGGTAATTGTTACAGCCGTTGTTTCCTCAAATGAACTTGGACTAACGCTGTAAGTAACGGTTTGCTGTTGGGCAAAACCAAAATAGGTGGCGAGAAATAATATAAAAGTAATTTTTTTCATATCTTATTGAGTTAATGATAAAAAAGGGTTGCCAAAGACAACCCTTTTATGAAACACTTATTGTTTAGTTGCCGTATAAGTCTTGGCATTAAAATCGGCCGTTATCTTATATGTTCCAGCAACTGTAATTGGAATATCAGATCCACCAGCAACTAAATCTTCCCCATTACTACTACCATAGTTTACAGACCAACTATTATCTAATCTGAATTTAAAAGCTCCAACAACCATATTCATAGTAATGGAATAGGTTTTAGTGGCTAAATCATAATCCAAGTTAGTATCAGAATCCCAACCTGTTGGGGTGGCACTTCCAATAATACCCCAGTCTGGCCAGGCAGGATAAGGGGTTAATTTGATAGTATAAGAATTAGAAGTTTGAACAATACTACCTGTGGTTCCCACACTAGATTTGACACGAACATCGATAGAACTTTGAACAAATGGAGGAAACCCTGCATCTAATGCGGCTGTATTTAGTTCAGAGACAGTAAAGTTTTTAAATCTTTCTGTAGAAGTTGCTACCACTACTGGCTTAGCAAAATTTGTTCCTGCTTCAGCAAATTCTATTCTATAATTTACTACAGTTGAAGTACCACTATATGCGGCATAATTCCAAACCATAGTTGTTATCATATCATCTGGCTTGGTTTTGTCCAAAACGATAGTTAATCCTGTTGTAGGAGCAAGCAATACCGGAGCTGTAGTTAGCGCAACGGCTTCTCTTTCTCCAAGTGTATCTGTACACGATACGGTTACAATGCTTAAAAAAGCAATTAGTAATTTAATTATATTATTTTTCATAATCATCTATTTTATAATTTAGTCATTGTATAGGTCAATCCAATAAAATCAGCTGTGATTAAATAAGTACCCGCTGCAGTTATAGGGATATTATCTCCACCAGAATCTAATGATAAATTATTACCGTTATCTCCATAATTAGAAACCCAACCATGATCTAATCTAAATTTGAAAGTGCCTACTTTCATTTTTAAGATTAAAGAATATTTTTGGGTTGTAGGGTTATAATCCATAAGTGTGTCTGAATCCCAAGCCGTTGGTGTAGCATCTCCAATAATACCCCAAGCATTAACTATTGGAGTGATTGTATAGGTTTTGTTATTGAAATTGGCTACAATTGTATAATTTCCTGCTGTTACAGGAATATTAGTTCCACCTGGTTCTAACGATAGATTTTTTCCATCATCACCATAATTAGTAGTCCAAGCATTATCTAATCTGAATTTGAATTCACCTGTTGTTAAACCAATTGAGATAGAATAAGTATCGGTCAAAGGATTATAAATCATATCCGTACTATTGTCCCAAGCAAATGGGGTAGCACTACCAATAATTCCCCAATTGGGTTGATAGGGAGTAACTTTCAAAGTAAAATAATTTGAATTTCCTGTCGATGATTTTATGCGAACATCTATAGAACCTTCTACAAGAGGAGCTAATCCAAGCGATTTTGCAGCGGTGTCTAAATTGCCAACAGTAAAATCTTTGAAAAGACTGGTTGTAACTGCCAAAACTATAGGGGCTGCAAAATTAGTCCCTGATTTAGCTGCTTCAATCGTATAACTTACCGAAGTACCATTTGTACTATTGTCTGTATCATTCCAAACGAAAGTGGTAGCCAAATCGTTTAGTTTTGCACCATCTAATACAAGGTTAAAACTAGAAGTGGGTGCTAACAAGGTAATACCAGAACTTTTAGTGATAGCCGCTGTATGCTCTATATCATCAGCACATGAAGAAATAGTCATGATGCTAATGAAAGCTATTAATAATTTTAATGTGTTTTTCATCTTTATATATATTTAGTATATTCTAATAACCTGTATTTTGAGTTAAATTAGGGTTTGCAGTGATTGAGTTTGAAGGAATTGGAAATAAATTCATATTGGCACTAATAGAAGTTCCATTGGCAATATTACCTTTCCAAGCCCAGTTATAATTTCCACCGCTAAATTTATTAAAACGAATTAAATCTTGTCTTCTATGACCTTCCCAGTGCAATTCTCTTGCTCTTTCATCAATAATAAAATTAAGATTAACTTGTCCTGCAGATACATTGGCACTTGATGAACCATTATTAGCTCTTTTTCTCAATTCGTTCAAATAAGTGATGGATTGAGCATTAGCAGTATTTGCATTGTTTGCATTGGTTGCTCCATCTTTTCTCATTTGGGCTTCGGCATACATTAAATACACGTCGGCTAAACGGAATAATGGGAAATCAGTATCTACAAAAGTAGAACTTGGCCCAGCAACTCCACCCACTGTTTTGTTTGAAAATTTATGCAATATTGCTCCCTGTGCAGCATTAGTTGGAACGGCAATGTCTAATGTTCTAGTTCCATCGGCTGTATAGGTTTTTCTAGTATCTGTTGTAAACTCGGAACCGTCAAATTTTTGAACAAATTGTTTTCTCAATCTTAAGGCACCGCCCCAGCCTCCAACACCAAACTCGGAACCATTGCTTTCTAATGAACCTACTTGACCGTTTATGATAACTGTTGTAGCCCCATAATTTTGAGTTTTTACACCATCAGATTGGAGGGTAAAAATCATTTCGGAAGAAAGATGATTGTCGGCTTTGAAATTATCTGAATAGTTTGTTTTCAGAGTATAACCTCCGGCAATAATTTCGGTACATTTTGTCATACACTCGGTATATTTTGGAGTACCAATATAAACCTCTGCGTTCAAATACATTTTGGCCAAAATCATTTGAGCCATTCCTTTGTCAACTCTGCCATACTCATTCGTTCTTGCCGCTTTCAAATTTGGAATTACTGCATTCAACTCATTTTCAATGAAAGTAAACAGTTGTTGTCTGTTGTTTTCAGGCCCTTTAAAATCGATTGGGTCATTTTCTGAAATCATAGGTGCTTTGCCAAACAAATCCATCATATTATAGTAAGCAAAAGCGCGTAATACTCTCACCTCGTTTCTGTAAAGTTCAATATCAGCAAGATCTGAAGTTCCTGTAATGCCTCTAGAGGCTAATTTTTCAGGAGTTGATTGTCTTAAAAAGTCATTGGCAAGAGCCACTTCCACCATGGTTCTACTGAACATTCCCAATAATAATGGGTTACTGGCTGTCCAAGTATTTCTTTGTAATTCGGCAGTTCCTTCATCGTTTTCATAAGTCCAAATTACCTCATCGGTTGTTAGATTTTGCAAATACCACAAACATCTACCAAATTGACTAGTACCCGCATCAATTCCTTGAAGGAATGAAGACCCAGCATCTCCTGTACCTGTCAAACTAAGATTCCCATAAACACCAGCCAAGGATTGTTTATATCCCTGAGGGGTAGAGAATAATTGTTCGGGCGTTAGGATTCTGCTGTCCTCTGCTTCTACATTCAAATCTTGTGTGCATGAATTTAATATTACACAAGCAAAAAGTAAGTATATAAAATTTATCTTTTTCATTTTTTTAATTTTTAAAATTTAATATTTGCTCCACACAAAATTGAACGTTGTCTTGGATAAATGGTATTATCAATACCATTGTTCGCAACTTCTGGGTCTAAACCAGAATATTCAGTAATAGTGAACACATTTTGCATACCTGCAAACAATCGCAAGGAAGCTTTACCTTCTAACCATTTGGGGATTGTATAGCCCAAAGTAATATTATCCATTCTCAAAAAAGAGCCATTCTCAACAAAAATATCAGACAAAATCACAGTAGAGGTAGTTGTAAAATTAGTGTCTAATACAGAGGTTGGAATGTTTCCAATAGTACCACCGGTATTCAATTGATTGTATTGTGCTCTTGCAGCATTTACATCATTCAATACACGATTGCCAATACTTGCTCTTAAATTGAATGAAAAATCGATATTTTTATAATTCAAATTCGAAGCTAAACCAAAAGTTGCTTTTGGATCTGGATTTCTATAAACATATTTATCATCTGCATTTATTGTATTATCTCCATTCAAATCGGCATAAGCTCCTTCAATTGGATTTCCTGCGGTATCAAAAAGTTGTTTGTATAATAAGAAGGAATTAGGAGCAAACCCTACTTGATGTACTTGCCCTTGAGTTCCTGTACCGGCTAAATTATCACCCGTTCTAATAAATTCGGCACTTAATTGGGTTATTTTTCTTTCAAAAGCTGTGGCATTAAAAGTCAAATTCCAATCCAAATTCTCATTTTTTACAATAGGAGCATTTAAGGAAATTTCAATCCCTTTTGTGGTAAAACTTCCAATATTTTGCCAAGAACGGTTAGAGAAGTTACTACCATCTGCAGTAGCTACATCGGCCAATAAATCTTTAGAATCTTTGTAAAAAGCATCAACACTTCCTGTAAGTCGATTGTTGAACAAGCCAAAGTCTATACCTGCATTGTAGGTAGTGGTTTCTTCCCATTTTAAACTGGAACTTTGTCTTGCAGAAACAGCAATTGGCAAGGCAACGGTTCCAAAATAATATTGTGAACTTCCGCTTCCTAAACTATATTGTTGCAAATAATCATTCTTGTTTCCTACATCTTGTTGTCCTGTAATCCCCCAGCCCAATCTAAATTTCAAATCCGAAATAGATTTACTGTCTTTAAAAAAGTCTTCTTTGAGTTTCCATGCAAAAGAAGCAGCAGGGAAATTTGCCCATTTATTGTCTTTATCAAATTTTGAAGACCCATCTCTTCTCATAGACAAGGTAAGCAAATACTTGTCATTATAATTGAAATTGGTTCTTCCTAAAAATCCAATATTTACTCGGTCATAATCTACATTGGTTTGAGGAAAACCTGTTGGTCCTGTTGGTAAATTAGGGTCATTTATGTTGCCAGAAAGGTACTCATAAGAATCCCATTTTTGGTAATCATAACCTACAGTTGCATTAAAAACCAACTTATCAAAGGTTTTATCATAGACCAAAAGGGCTGTTAAATTCTTGCTTTTTCTATAACTTTCAGAATACTCATTGGTGCCATAAGGAATATTGTTATTAGATCCAGAAGAAGCTGCATTCCATCCAACTAATTTAGTTCTGTCTCCCTTAGACTCGTCAAAGCCTACGCTAACCACTGTTCTTAGTGCTGGGAAAAAGTGAAATTTATAATCCAACTCAAAATTCCCAATAAAACGATTGTTTTTTCCTTTATCATGTGTTTGTAATAATTGGGCAACTGGATTTCTTGGAGTTTGAGGTGTTAACTGACCATTTGAAGTATCATAATACTCATGAAATCCACCATAAATGGAATTAACATCATAAATGGGTTGGGTTGGGTCATAACTTAATGCGTTTCCTTCCACTCCATCGGTAAATCTATTGTTTTCGTTAGAATAATTGGCATTCAACTTCAACTTCAAGTGATTGTCCAAAAAGGTTGGGTTCATGGCTAAACTCACGTTATTTCTATTGAAAGTATTTGTTAAACGCAAACCTTCTTGATAGGTATTACCAACTGTCAATCGAGTTGGAATACTGTTAAATAAGTTTCCTCTAAGGGTAACGTTATTGTCAACATAATCTGTGTTTCTGTAAATGGCTTTTTGCCAATCGGTGTTGGCAGTTCCTAATTTTGAAACATCACCAGGTCTTTGGTCAGCGATTAACTGTCTGTAAGCATCGGCATCAAAAACATCAATAGTCTTTACAATTTTACCACTTCCGTATTGAAAATTATAATCTACCGAAAGGGTTTTCCCTCCTTTTTTGGTAGTAATAATAATAACACCGTTGGAGGCTCTTGAACCATAAATAGCAGTTGCAGAAGCATCTTTAAGCACGGTAATAGACTCAATAGTACTAGGATTTATAGTTGCTAAAAAAGAAGTTGACCCTTTTCCTGTAACATTTTCTATTGGCATTCCATCAATAACGATTAATGGATCATTACTTGCAAATAAAGAAGAACCACCACGAATTCTAATAGTAGAACCTGAACCTGGAGCACCACTTGTGTTAACAGTTACACCAGCCACTCTACCGTTTAGCAAATTCTCTGCAGTAACATTTGCACCTTTGTTAAAGTCTTTGACACCTAACACAGCAACAGAGCCAGTAGCATCTTTTTTCTTAACAGTTCCATACCCTACTTGAACCACCACTTCTTTCAATTGACTTGCATCTTCCTCAAGCGTAACCGAAATGGTTTGTTGATTGTTAAACTGAACGGTTTCAGACTTATATCCAACGAATGAAAAAACGATATTATCGCCTTTCTTAACATTTGACAATCTAAATTTCCCGTCAAAATCCGTCGAAGCACCTGTTGTGCTTCCTTGTACATTTACATTTACTCCTGGAAGCGGCTGCCCTGTAGTTTTATCAAGAACAGTTCCGCCAATTGTGTTCTGAGCCAGAACGCAAAAAGGAAGGAATAACAATAAAAATAACACCTTTTTGTAAATTGTTTTCATACTTTTTGTTTAAATTAAATTAGGTTTTGTTTATAATTACCTTTACTTCGAGGGTCAAAATTAGATAATTATTAATACTTACAACAAAGGTAAAGTTTAAAACGGTTACGAAAACGTAATAGTGTTGAAAAGTTTTTGTTTTTTATTATTTTTACCCTATTTAATTGCTATAATCGAATAAATATTTTATCTTTATTACGAAAATGATTTTTATCAAATAATAAATATGAAAAAGAAGGTAACCCTTAAACAAATTGCAAAAGAGCTGGATGTGTCCATTTCAACAGTGTCTAAATCTTTAAGAAACAGTCTTGAAATAGGCGAAGAAACCAGATTAAAAGTGCAGGCTTTTGCTAAATTTTATCACTACAAACCCAACAATATTGCACTTAGTTTAAAAAACAGAAAAACAAAAACCATAGGAATTGTCATCCCAGAAATTGTACACCATTTCTTCTCAACTGTTATCAACGGAATTGAACATATTGCCAATGAAAATGGGTACAACGTTATTATTTGTTTGTCTGACGATTCTTTCGATAAAGAAGTACTCAATATGGAAATACTTGCCAATGGCAGTATTGATGGATTTATAATGTCACTCTCTAAAGAAACCCAATTCAAAGGCGATTTTCACCATATTACCGAAGTGATTAATCAAGGAATGCCAGTAGTAATGTTTGACAGGGTTACTAATGACATTCTTTGTGACAAAGTCATTATAAATGACGAATTAGCCGCTTACGAAGCCGTTCAAAGGTTGATTGATAAAGGAAGGAAAAAAATTGCTCTCGTAACCACTGTCGATTATGTGAGTGTGGGCAAATTCAGAACCGATGGCTACACCAAAGCCCTGCGGGATAACGGATTACCTTTTGATGAAAATTTAATTATTAAAATTGAAAACGTCGAAAATTGCGAAATCACAATAGCCCAACTGTTGGAGGAAAAAGCTTTCGATGCCGTTTTTGCCGTCAACGAGTTGTTTGCGGTAACCATCATCAAAATGGCAAATAAAAGAGGCATAAAAGTCCCCGAAGACCTAGCAGTTATTGCTTTTACGGATGGAATTATTTCTAAATATTCTACCCCAACTATTACAACAGTAAGCCAAAACGGCATAGAAATGGGAAGTGTGGCGGCAAAAATACTAATCGAAAGATTGGAAACCGAAGAAGAAGAATCAGAAGGGGAAGAAACAGAAGTAGTTTACAAAACCGTTGTGATTGAAACCCATTTAATTGAGAGAGAATCTACTCTTTGAAATTTCAATATCAATAGCAATGTCAATGTTCAATTGTGTTTTGATCCATATTGATTTTTAATATTGACATTGCCATTGACATTGCCATTGATATTACATTGATATTACATTGATATTGCCATTGATATTGCCATTGATATTGCCATTGATATTGTCATTGATATTGCCATTGATATTGCCATTGATATTGCCATTGACATTGCCATTGATATTGTCATTGATATTGTCATTGATATTGCCATTGATATTGATATTGCCATTGATATTGCCATTGATATTGATATTGTCATTGATATTAAAAACTTATTCACACTATTACGTTGTAGTTTTTCAAATAAATACTTTTCTAACTTCTAACTTCTAACTTCTAACTTCTTTTAATATATTTACACAATTCAAAACTGTTACTTTTACTTCGAAAAATAAGTTAAGTTTTGATAAGCAAGGTGCTTATCGTACATTTAAAACAATATACGATAATGAAAAAACCCAAATTAAGTTTTTGGCAAATTTGGAATCTAAGCTTTGGATTCCTAGGAGTACAGATTGGATATTCACTACAAAATGGCAATACCAGTAGAATATTAGAAGCCCTCGGCGCTGATGTTCATAGCATTGGTTATTTTTGGTTAGCCGCACCTCTTGCAGGTTTAATTGTTCAACCCATCATAGGACTTTCCAGTGATAAAACTTGGACACGTCTTGGACGAAGAATTCCATTTATATTTTTTGGCGCAATTGTTTCAGCCTTGGCAATGTTTTTTATGCCCAATGCAGAGTATTTTACCTATCTATTACCTCCGCTAATTTTTGGTGCCATAATGCTACTCTTAATGGACACTTCTTTTAATGTTACTATGCAACCTTTTAGATCACTTGTTGGCGATATGGTCAATGACGAACAGAAAAATTTGGGTTATTCTTTGCAAAGTGCATTAATCAATTTTGGAGCCGTTTTTGGTTCTTTATTGCCTTGGATTCTTGCAAAAGCTGGAGTGGCAAATGTTCCCGAAGCTGGTGAAAAAGTGGCAGCATCTGTAATTTGGTCTTTCTATATTGGAGGAGCAATTTTATTGGCAACTGTTCTTTGGACTGTTTTTAGAACCAAAGAATACGCACCAAAAGAACACGCTGAATACAATGACATCGACTTAGAAGCCGAAACGGTAACCGAAAAAACAAGCATCCTCAAATTGCTTCAAAACGCTCCAAAAATATTTTGGCAATTGGGAATTGTACAATTCTTCTCTTGGTTTGCCTTATTTTTAATGTGGGTTTACACCACCAGAGCTATCGCAAACCAAGTATGGGGTCCTGAAGCCTTAGACGCAAAATCAATCGGTTTCAATGAAGCTGGAAGTTGGACAGGAGTTATGTTCGGTTTTTATAGTGCAGTTGCAGCCTTATTTTCTTTCCTTATCCCAAAAATCGCAAAATCAATTGGCAGAAAAAAAACGTATAGCTTTTCTCTTTTAATGGGAGGAATTGGCTTGGCATCGATGTATTTTGTACACGACAAGAACATTTTGTTACTTTCCATTTCAGGAGTAGGGTTGGCTTGGGCAGCCATTTTAGCAATGCCTTATGCTATGTTATCAGGTTCTTTACCAGCCGACAAAATGGGTGTTTATATGGGGTTGTTTAACGCAACCATCACAATTCCGCAAATCGCTGCGGGATTATTAGGAAGTACAATTATTACTTTGCTAGGAGGTTTCCCAATCGCGATAATTGTTGTAGCAGGAATTTCCATGTTGATAGCCGGTTTGGCAGTGTTTTTTGTTAAGGAACACATATCAACAGTTAAATAAAATAAAATACCAAAGGGCAGAATCCAAATAGGTATTAACGAAATGATAGCCAAAGATTCACAGATTTTCAAAGATCTTTTTTAATCTGTGAATTTGTGGCAAAAAAAATCGAAGAAGTGCTTCGAGGAATTAAACCTTAGAGAGATTAAAAAATTAATGACCACAAAAGCATTTATATTCGACCTTGACGGCGTCATTGTAGATACCGCAAAATACCATTTTCTAGCTTGGAAAAAAATTGCCAATGAATTAGGTTTCGAATTTACACACGAAAATAACGAATTATTAAAGGGCGTAAGTCGCATTCGCTCGCTCGATATTATTTTAGAATTGGGGAAAATAAAAGCTTCGCAAGAAGACAAAAACCGCTGGCTCATCCAGAAAAATGAAGATTATTTGTCCTATTTAGTCGATATGGACGAGAGCGAAATTTTGCCAGGAGTGATGCCTATTTTGAAATATTTGAAAGAACGCAACCAATTGATAGCATTGGGATCGGCCAGTAAAAACGCCAGACCTATTCTCGAAAAAACGGGAACACTTGCCTATTTCGATGGCATTGTGGATGGAAATGATGTTTCGAATGCCAAGCCCGATCCCGAAGTTTTCTTGCTTGCGGCTAGATTATTGCATACAAAACCCGAAGATTCCATTGTTTTTGAAGATTCCGTGGCTGGAATTCAAGCCGCAAACATTGGCGGAATGATTAGCGTGGGAATTGGAGAAGCTGCCACCTTGCACGAAGCAAAATATATTTTTAAAGATTTTACCCTTATGGATAAAACCTTTATTGATAATTTGATTAAATAAATTTGTTTCAAGTTTCAGGTTAAACAACTTTAAACCTTTAAACTTTAAACTTTAAACTAAAAAGAAATGAACCAAGATTATATAAAACCAGACAATTGGTCCATCATTGAAGAGGGATTTGATGCAGAGAGCGTAAAATCGTCCGAAAGTCTTTTCAGCATTGGCAACGGTGCGATGGGACAACGTGCGAATTTTGAAGAAAATTACACCGGAGAAACTTTTCAGGGAAGTTATATCGCGGGCATTTATTATCCTGATAAAACCAAAGTGGGTTGGTGGAAAAATGGGTATCCAAAATATTTTGCCAAAGTGCTAAACGCTCCCAATTGGATAGGAATTGACATTGAAATCAACGATGAAAATCTGGATTTGAATAATTGCAAGGAAGTAAAAAACTTCCGTCGGGAGTTAAATATGAAGGAAGGTTGGTACAACCGCTCTTTTGAAGCGACTTTGCAAAACGGAACCGAAATTGCAGTAAATATTCGTCGTTTTCTGTGTATGAATTTAGACGAGGTAGGTGTAATCAATTATGAAATCACTGCCATAAATAAAGACACGAAAATTGTCTTCAAACCCTATATTGATGCTGGCGTAACCAATGAAGATGCCAACTGGGAAGAAAAATTCTGGGAACCATTGGATGTAAAAAGAAACGGAAATGCAGCTTATGTAACCGCTCAGACCTTCAAAACCCATTTCAAGGTAACTACTTTTATGCAAAACACCATTTTTGTAAATGATAAAAATGGAAATATTTCGCCTTCAAACATAAAAACAGGAACTGATAAAATTCAATTGTCATTCGATGTGATTATTGCCAAAGGACAAAAATCTTCCATCCAAAAAATTGGAGGTTATACCGTTTCTTTGAATCACGACAACACCCTTTCTGGCGCCGAAGCCGCAATAAAAGAAGCTTTAGCAAAAGGATATGACCAATTATTAACTGAACAAATCGAAGCTTGGGCTAAAATTTGGGAAATGTCAGACATCACTATTGACGGCGATGTGAAAGCACAACAAGGCATTCGTTTCAATATTTTTCAATTGAATCAAACCTACTCGGGTAAAGATTCACGTTTGAATATAGGTCCAAAAGGATTCACTGGCGAAAAATATGGTGGTTCTACCTATTGGGACACCGAAGCCTATTGCATTCCGTTTTATATGGCAACAAAAGACCAGCAAGTGGCTAGAAATTTATTGACCTACCGTTACAATCAATTGGACAAAGCTATTGAAAATGCTAAAGACAATTTGGGCTTCAAAAACGGTGCGGCTTTGTATCCGATGGTGACGATGAATGGCGAAGAATGTCATAACGAATGGGAAATTACCCACGAAGAAATACACCGAAATGGAGCCATAGCTTTTGCGATTTTCAATTACCACCGTTTCACAGGCGATTACAGCTATATTCCCGAAAAAGGACTGGAAGTTTTAATCGGAATTGCACGTTTTTGGCATCAAAGAGCGAATTTTTCGAAAGAAAAAAACCAATATGTTATTCTTGGCGTTACGGGGCCAAATGAATATGAAAACAATGTAAACAATAATTTCTACACCAATTATATAGCCAAATGGTGTATTGATTACACACACGATCAAATTCAGAAAGTGTCGCTAGAATATCCATCCGACCACAAACGCATCATCGAAAAAGTGAAATTATCCGATGCGGAATTGCAAGATTGGAAAAAAGTTTCGGGCAATATGTATTTCCCATATTCGGAAAAACTTGGAATTTATTTGCAACAAGATGGTTTCTTAGACAAAGAATTGGTTTTGGTAAAAGATTTAGACAAATCACAACGACCAATCAACCAAAAATGGTCTTGGGACAGAGTTTTACGTTCTCCTTACATCAAACAAGCCGATACTTTACAAGGGTTTTACTTCTTCGAAGATCATTTTTCGAGAGAAGAATTAGAAAAACATTTCGATTTTTACGAACCCTTTACCGTTCACGAAAGTTCCCTTTCCCCTTGCGTACATTCCATTCAAGCCGCAAAATTGGACAAAATGGATATGGCCTATACTTTCTATTTAAGAACCTCACGTTTGGACCTTGACGATTACAATAAAGAAGTCGAAGAAGGTTGTCACATTACCTCAATGGCGGGAACTTGGATGAGTATTGTAGAAGGTTTTGGCGGAATGCGAGTGAAAAATGATGCACTTCATTTCTCTCCAAAAATTCCAAAAGAATGGACAGGTTATTCCTTTAAAATCAA
>Ga0316612_1000081_pt1 | contig 36692 bp, 26 predicted proteins | sample MIS2016226_MG_FD_207676 | JGI IMG/M metagenome (GOLD analysis project Ga0316612, IMG submission 207676) | Microbial mat bacterial communities from Middle Island sinkhole, Lake Huron, Michigan, United States - MIS.2016.226 | ecosystem: Environmental > Aquatic > Freshwater > Lake > Sediment... | reverse complement strand
TGAGGGGGAAACCCGCAATTACCTGATTGCCGCCCAAAAGTACGACAACGGCCAAGCAGCCTTTACCGTCGGTATTGATGTCACGGAAAGACAGCGGGCCATTGAAGATTTAGCCCGCTCCAAGGATCAACTGCAAGCAGTGCTTGAAGCTGTGCCGGGGATCGTTTCCTGGATTAGCTCCGATTTGCACTATATGGGCGTAAACCGTCAACTGGCCCGCACGTTTAACCGGGAGCCGGAGGAGTTTGTCGGGCAGGATATTGGCTTCCTCCAAGCCAGTAGTGATTTTAATACCTTTGTACGAGAATTCTTCGCATCTCCCGCCCAGGATGATTTCCGGGAAGTGGAGGCGATCGTCAAAGGGGAGCCACGCAACTATTTGATTGCTTCCCAGAAGTACGACGATGGTAAAGCCGCCTTTGCAGTGGGCGTGGATGTCACGGAACGACAGCAAGCCCTGAAGGCCTTGCAACGGGCCGAAGAAAAGTACCGGATGATCTTTGAAAATGCCGTCGAGGGCATTTTCCAAACCACCCCAGAGGGCCGCTATCTCAGTGCTAACCCCGCTCTCGCTCGGATCTATGGCTATGACAGTCCGGATCAATTAGTCAATCAGCTTACTAATGTGGAGGCGGATCTTTACGTTGACCCCAAACAGCGGCAGATCTTTGTGGAAACCCTGACGCGGGAGGGTAAGATCGTCGGGTTTGAGGTGCAGATCCGGCGGCGCGATCGCGCCATTCGCTGGATTTCTGAAAATGCCCGCGCTGTCCATGATGATGACGGCACGCTCCTCTATTATGAGGGGACGGTGGAGGATATCACCGATCGCAAACAGGCAGAAATGACGCTGTTAGAACTCAATGAGGAGTTAGAAAGCCGCGTCCAACAGCGCACCACCGAATTACAACAATTAAATATGCAGTTGATCATGGAAATTGGTCAGCGGGAAAGCATTGAATCAGCCCTGCGCACCTCTGAGGCAGAATTGCGGGCATTGTTTGCGGCAATGACGGATATTATCACCGTGTTTAATCATGAAGGCCGCTACGAAAAACTGGTCAGCACCAATTCTGAACTGATCTACACCCCAGAGGAGGATTTGGTGGGGCGCTCCATTGAGGAGATTTTACCCCCAGAGCAGGCGGCGGTCTTTCTCGAACATATTCGGCGGGCGTTAGAGGAAGATCAGATTATTAATCTGGAATATAGTTTGCCGATTAATAATGAAGATGTGTGGTTTGCGGCCACGATTTCCCCCCTACCTGATCGCTGTGTGATGTGGGTGGCGCGGAATATTACGGAACGGCGCAAAGTGTTAGATGCCCTCTCCAAAGCGGAGGCGAAGTACCGCAGTATTTTTGAAAATGCGGCAGAGGGGATTTTCCAAACCACCACCGATGGCCGCTACATCAGCGCCAATCCGGCTTTAGTAAAAATGTATGGTTATGATTCCTTTGCAGAGATGGCGGCTCGGATTCAAAATATTGATGAGCAGGTTTATCTGGAGCAGGGGTTACGGCAGCAGTTCCGAGAGCAGTTGGAGCGCAATGGGGTAGTGACGGGGTTTAAGGCTCAGGTGCGCCGTCGTGATGGCTCGCTGATCTGGACTTCGGAAAATGCCCGATTGGTCTGTGACCATGAGGGTAAGCCGCTCTATTACGAGGGGACGGTGGCGGATATTACCAAGCAGAAGGCCGCTGAAGATGCCTTGCAGTTGGAACAGCAACGGTCGGAGGCGTTGTTGTTGAATATTTTGCCGAAGGCGATCGCCGAACGGCTGAAACGAGAGGAGCGGGCGATCCGCGCTAGCGCACCCATCGCTGAACGCTACGATCAAGTCACCATCCTCTTTGCCGATATCGTCGATTTCACCTCGTTATCAGCACAAATTTCCCCGACGGAGTTGGTGGAGCAATTAAATGATATTTTTTCCGCCTTTGATCAATTGGCAGAATGGTACAACTTGGAGAAGATTAAAACCATCGGGGATGCCTATATGGTAGCAGGGGGGATTACGGACACGGCGGCTAACCACGCCCCAGCCATGGCAGACATGGCCCTCGATATGCAGTTAGCGATGACGCAGTTCCGCCAGAACGACGGCCAACCCTACCGCCTGCGGATGGGGATCCACACCGGGCCAGCGGTGGGGGGCGTGATTGGGATTAAAAAGTTCATCTATGACCTTTGGGGCGATACGGTAAATGTGGCTTCCCGGATGGAGGCCCAGGGAATTGCAGACATGATTCAAGTCACCGAGGCCACCTATCAGTTGATTAAAGATCACTTTTTCCTAGAAAAGCGGGGAGAAATTCTCGTTAAAGGTCGGGGGTTGATGAATACCTATTGGCTGCGGGGGCGGCGGGGGTAAATGGAAGGATGAAGGATGAAGGATGAAGAGCGATCGCTCTGTCTGTTGCCTTTTGCCTGTATTTGTGGGGCCGAAAAACTGGGGTGCAAGGGTTGCGCCCCTACTCTCTTCCCTTAGTTTGTATCCGTAGGGGCGAAAAATCTTTCGCCCTCCGCCTAGCCAGGGACGGCCAGTAGATACTCGATTTTTGTCAAGTTTTGTGACAAAATCGTTAATTTTGTTTATCAAATTGTGTCAAAGTCTCCCCCTATCGGGTAGAAGGTCAACATTTTTTGATACAACCTAACACTGAGTATCCAAAACAGAGAATCGATGGCGGCTTAGGCCTGCGTGGCGAAATGCCCCCATCATCACCCAACAGAGCGAGGAGACAGCCTATCTATGTTCACCCACGTCAAGTCCACCATTCGCAGCATTACGCCGGACGCGCAGGACAGTCGTTCCCTTGTTAAGGTGGTCTATGTCGTGCTAGAACCTCAGTACCAAAGCACGCTGACCGCTGCGGTGAATGCGATTAATAAAAATAACCCCCATGTGGCTATTCAGGTGAGCGGCTATCTCATTGAGGAGTTGCGCAGCCCGGAAAACTATGAAGCCTTTCAGCGGGATGTGGCCAATGCCAATATCTTCATTGCTTCACTGATTTTCATTGAAGATCTGGCGGATAAGGTGGTGGCCGCTGTGCAGCCCCATGTGGAAAACTTGGATGTTTCGATCGTCTTTCCCTCCATGCCCCAGGTGATGCGCCTCAATAAGATGGGGAGCTTCACGATGGAGAATTTAGGGCAGTCGAAGGGGGCGATCGCCCAATTCATGAAAAACCGCAAAAAGCAGTCGGGGTCTTCGTTTCAAGACAGTATGCTCAAACTGCTGCGGACGCTGCCGAAGGTGTTGAAATACCTGCCCATTGACCGCGCCCAGGATGCCCGCAATTTCATGCTCAGTTTTCAATACTGGCTGGGGGGTTCAGCGGATAATCTGGAAAATTTCCTCTTGATGTTGGCGGATAAATACGTCGTCAAGCAAGCAGGATTTAGCTATGCCGATCCGGTGGTCTATCCCGACATGGGGATTTGGCATCCCCTCGCCCCGAAAATGTTTGAGAATGCCCATGAATATTGGCAGTGGTTTAACGAGCGGGATGATATTACCCCTGATCTGCGCGATCCCCTCGCGCCCTGTGTGGGTTTGGTGTTGCAGCGTACCCATTTAGTGACCGGGGATGATGCCCATTATGTGGCGATGGTGCAGGAGTTGGAGGCAACTGGGGCGCGGGTGATGGCGGTGTTTTCCGGCGGGTTGGATTTTGCCAAGCCGGTGGATGAATATTTTTGGGATAAGCGGATTCAAGGGGTGGAGCCGACCCCCTATATTGATGTGGTGGTTTCCTTAACCGGGTTTGCCCTCGTGGGGGGGCCGGCACGGCAGGATCATCCCAAGGCGATCGACTCCCTCAAACGGTTGAATCGCCCCTATATGGTGGCGTTGCCTTTGGTGTTCCAAACCACGGAGGAATGGGAAGAAAGTGAATTGGGGTTACACCCGATTCAGGTGGCGTTACAGATTGCGATTCCGGAATTGGATGGGGCGATCGAGCCGATTATTCTGTCCGGACGGGATGGGGCCACGGGTCGCGCCATTGCGCTGCAAGACCGGGTGGAGGCGATCGCCGGTCGCGCCCTCAAATGGGCCAATCTCCGCAAAAAACCGAAACTGAATAAAAAGGTGGCGATCACCGTCTTCAGTTTCCCCCCCGATAAAGGGAATGTGGGAACGGCGGCCTATCTCGATGTGTTTGGCTCCATTTACGAAGTAATGCGGGCCTTACACAACAACGGTTACAACATCGACGAACTGCCGGAATCCCCCGAAGCCTTGATGAACGCCGTGATCCACGATGCCCAGGCCCAACTGGCCAGCCCAGAGCTAAACGTGGCTTATAAAATGTCCGTCCCCGAATACGAACGCCTCACGCCTTACCACGAAAAACTCCACGAAAACTGGGGCGAAGCACCGGGCCACCTCAACAGCGATGGTCAAAATTTGCTGATCTACGGCAAACATTTCGGCAACCTCTTTATTGGAGTTCAGCCCACGTTCGGCTATGAAGGCGACCCGATGCGCCTACTGTTCTCCCGTTCCGCCAGTCCTCACCATGGTTTTGCCGCCTACTACACCTATCTCGAAAAAGTGTGGCAAGCGGATGCGGTGTTACATTTCGGCACCCATGGCTCCCTGGAATTCATGCCCGGCAAACAAATGGGGATGTCTGATAATTGCTATCCCGATAGCTTAATCGGGTCAATTCCCAACCTCTACTACTACGCCGCCAACAACCCCAGCGAAGCGACGATCGCCAAACGCCGCAGCTACGCCGAAACGATCAGCTACCTCACCCCCCCCGCTGAAAATGCCGGGTTATACAAAGGGCTGAAGGAGTTGAGCGAGTTAATCGGCTCTTATCAAAGCTTGAAGGAAGGGGGCCGGGGGATTCAGATCGCCCTCACCATTGCCGATCAAAGTATCCTGCTCAATTTGGATAAAGATATTCCTGAATTGGCCGATCCCGATGCCCTCAAGGCCAAGTTACAGGAGCCGGAAGCCGGGGAAACTCGCGATAATTTTATCGGCTCGGTTTATCGTCGCTTGATGGAAATTGAGTCGCGCCTGTTGCCCTGTGGGTTGCACGTCATTGGCAAGCCCCCCACGGCTGAGGAAGCGGTGGCAACGCTGGTGAATATTGCCAGTTTGGATCGGGAAGAAGACGGGTTAAAGAGCTTGATGCGGATTATTGCGGAAAGTATTGGCCGCAATATGGAGGAGGTCTATCGGAATAGCGATCGCGGCATCCTTGCCGATGTCAACCTCTTGCAAGACATCACCACCGCCACCCGCGCCGCCGTAGGGGCCTTGGTCAAAGCCCAAATCGATAATGATGGCCGGGTTTCGATGCTCTCGAAATTGAACTTTTTCAACCTGGGCAAAAAAGCTCCTTGGGTGGAATCCCTCCATCAATCCGGCTATGCCAACGTCAGCGAAAGCGATCTCAAACCCCTGTTTGAATATCTGGAATTTTGCTTAGAGCAAATTTGTGCGGATAACGAACTGGGGGCATTGCTCAAGGCCCTAGAAGGGGAATATGTCCTTCCTGGCCCCGGCGGCGACCCGATCCGCAACCCCCTCGTTTTACCCACCGGCAAAAACATTCACGCCCTCGATCCCCAGTCAATCCCCACCCTGGCGGCAATTCAATCGGCAAAAATCGTCGTCGATCGCCTCCTCGAACGGCAACGCCTCGACAACGGCGGCAATTACCCCGAAACGATCGCCTGTGTCCTTTGGGGTACAGACAACATCAAAACCTACGGGGAATCCCTGGCGCAAATCCTCTGGATGGTGGGGGCGAAACCCGTCCCCGATGCCCTCGGCCGGGTGAACAAGTTGGAATTGCTCTCCTTGGAAGAGTTGGGCCGTCCCCGCGTTGATGTGGTGGTGAACTGTTCCGGTGTGTTCCGGGATCTGTTTATTAATCAGATGGCGTTATTGGATCAAGCGGTGAAGATGGCCGCCGAAGCTGATGAACCTTTGGAGATGAATTTTGTCCGCAAGCACGCTTTAGAGCAGGCGGCAGAAATGGGGATTAATTTGCGCCAAGCCGCCACACGGATCTTCTCCAATGCTTCCGGTTCCTATTCGAGCAACATCAATTTAGCGGTGGAAAATAGCTCTTGGGAAGAGGAAAAGGAATTGCAAGATATGTATCTCAATCGCAAATCTTTTTCCTTTAATTCTGACAATCCGGGGATTATGGATGAAAGCCGCGAGGTGTTTGAAGCGGCGTTAAAAACCGCTGATGTGACATTCCAAAACCTCGATTCTTCGGAAATCAGCCTTACGGATGTCTCCCATTATTTCGACTCTGACCCCACGAAAGTGGTGGCCAGTTTGCGGGATGATGGCAAGAAACCGGCGGCCTATATTGCGGATACGACGACGGCTAACGCCCAGGTGCGATCGCTCTCCGAAACCGTCCGCCTCGATGCCCGGACGAAGATGCTGAACCCGAAATGGTATGAGGGGATGCTCTCCCACGGCTATGAGGGGGTGCGGGAGCTTTCTAAGCGGCTGGTGAATACGATGGGCTGGTCAGCCACGGCGGATGCGGTGGACAACTGGGTCTATGAGGATACGAATAGCACGTTTATCAAAGACCCGGAAATGTGCAAGCGTTTAATGGATCTCAACCCCAACTCGTTCCGCCGCATGGTGGGGACGTTGTTGGAGGTGAATGGTCGGGGTTATTGGGAAACCTCGGAGGAGAATATTGAGCGTCTCCAGGAGCTTTACCAAGAGGTGGAAGACCGGATCGAAGGGGTGGAGTAGTTACACTTAGCCCTCACCCTAAATCCCTCTCCCAGAGCGGGAGAGGGACTTTGAGCGTGTTTTTTATATTGGTTAAAGGGTTGTAATGCCAAAATGTTAGGTAATCAAAGGGATGCTTTGGCATCCCTTTCTTAATGTGCTAGATTGAAATTCTCAATATTGAGGCTTGAGAGCATGACCAATGTACTCACTCAACGCTTAACCCTAGCAGAATTTTTAGCGCAACCCAATCTTGAAGCGTCCCCTGCTTGGGAATATGTGGCGGGTCATATCGTCCAAAAGCCAATACCCAAATTTCGACATTCCATTTTGCAGAAGCGATTACTGAATGCGATCGATGATCCCCTGGGTTACTATCTGACATTGCCTGAACTGCGTTGTACCTTTGGCGATATTGCTCCGCAAGGGCAAGCCCAACGCTCCATTGTGCCTGATGTGGTCGTGATTGCCCTAGAACGAATTCAACTCAATGATTTAGGGGAACCGGAGGATAGTTTTACCCAAGCACCGGACTGGGCGATCGCAATTCTCTCCCCTGATCAGAGTACGAATCGAGCCATCGATAATTTGTTACATTGTCTCAACCATGGGTCTCAATTGGGCTGGCTGGTTGATCCCCAAGATTATTCTGTGCTGATCTTAAATCCCCAACAAGAAATCAAGATCTGTCGGACAGAGCAACCCCTTCCCGTTCTCCCTGATCTCAACGTGGCACTCACAGCGCAGGATGTGTTCAGTTGGCTAAAATTGACTAAAAACGGTTAGCGTTCAGTTGTAGGGCTGACAATACTTGTTAAACTATCTCTATCAGTATATGGGTCGGGTTAGCACTGTTAGGTTTCCTGGTTTAGATGCGCGATTTTACTCCAATGATCATCTTCCTCCACATTTTCATCTCGAAAAAGATGGGGAATGGGAAGTGAGAGTCAAGTTTTTATTCGATCATGAAGATGATGTTTTTGAGATTGTTTATGGTAAAGGCCCCAATAAAAAACAAAGGATGCAAATTCTCAAAACTATATGCAAAAATTCAGAAAACAACAATGAGCCATCTGTACGGGAAAAACTCTTAAAGGAATGGGAACAAAAAGTTAGCACTCAATCTCCAGGAGAACCAAAATAAATGACCGCAATAGAATATGATCTGCTTCTGCCTAGTGGCGATCGCCATCAGCTTCAAAGTTCTTTAAATATCAAGATCCCTGATGGGAGGGTACTAACTCGTTTGCGAAATCATCCTAAGCGCAAAGAGCGTGGATTACTGATGATCGCGGATTTGGCAACTTCGCCGCGTAAATTAGTTGATGACATTACACAGGCGAAAGCATTAAGTGCAGAATTAACAGGTGTAACTTTTATCAATCAATATAATGCTCTAAAACAAGTGGAGGTTATTTCAACATGGGAGTTGTTAACTAATTTCTTGCCAGATGTACAAGCTTACATTCCCCTTGATGTTGCGTCTTTACGAAGAATTGTTAATGCTCATTTGTACGGTGGTCGAGAGCAGCGGATAGCTTCGGCACAATTGAAAGATGATGAGTTGCTGATTTGGAGTTGTGAACCGAAGCTCTATAGTTGTCTATTGGGTGATCTTAAGCCACTTCGATCTATAGATCGGGAAAAATGGAAAAATTTTGAAGTGAGTAGTAGTGGGAGTTATTTAGCTTGGAAAGCATTAGACATTGACATTGATCTTGATACAATCCGTTATGCAATTGATCCTGAGTTTAAGAAGCAGCAGGATCAGAAGCGTCATCAAGAGTTACTGAGATATGCCAAAGGAATAGTGAAACTCCGCCAAGAATATAAACTCAGTCGTAAAGAATGTGGTATTTCAGATTATGAGTTACGTCAAATCGAGTCAGGAAAAGTAATGCCCAATCATAAAATCTTGTGTACATTGGCAGCGGCTCATCAAATGAGCTTGAGTACCTATTTGGAGGCTGTATCCGAAGCAATTCCTGTGGAGATGTAGGGTTGACATTGCCAGACTTACGTTTTTAAAAAATACTCAATTGCAACAATATGACTCCTAAAGAACAACTTGTGCATGAGATTGAAACAGCGCCCGAAACTTTAATTAGTGAATTATTGGTTTTTCTGCGTTTGGCGAAGATGAGACATCATAGCCAAACAGGACAGCCTCTATGGGGATTCATTGAGGAATTAGTTGCAGATATTCCCCCAAGCGTTTTGGATACATTACCCAGTGATGGTGCAGTAGAACATGACCACTATATCTATGGAACGCCTAAACCGCTTAAACAAGGTTTCGTGTAGGTAATGAGATGGAAAAAAGTAGTAAAGTTATCCTGGTTTTATTGAGCCTGTTGGGCCTGTACTTAATGGGCTATGTTTATGCTCGGCTGTTTGTTTTTCACGCGGTAGAGCGCTACTTAGGGGCAGAAGGCAAAGCCTATCCCAGACAGGACTATATTACAAAAAGGGATCGGCCAGCAGGAGAAGGATGGGAATATCAGTTGTTTTTGCCCGCGATCAAACTTGAAGAAAGCATCGTTAATTATTTTCATAATTGGTAAGTTGTCTTACCCATTCCGGTTCTTTAGAAAACAGGGTTGGCTCAATTGAATACCAAATCTGCGTAGGGGCGAAAAACTTTTCGCCCCTACATCAAGGGTTTCAATTTTGCATCAATTTAGCTGATCACCTTAAACGTTGAAAACCCCTCATGGGGCGATCGCCCCTAATCACAAAAAAAAGAGCAAGGCTACAATGGTGAGCGTTGACTCCCATTGTTAACCTTGCCAATCTTTGACATCCTCCCCGGCCTAAAGGCGCGGGGATTCCCAGTCTGCCTACATTAAGTAGACTCCTGATGGGTAGACAGACAAGCAACCGCCCCAGATCGGGGTCTAACACTGCTTAACGCCTGTCCATTCAGGTCGGCTTGCCCAGCCGCCAAAACATTAAGTTTTAATGATGCAATCATACCATAGACAGGAAAAACTGGATCAATCAATTGGACGAAAAAAGCCGCCCTAAAAGGGCGGGGCTTCAAACCCATTAATTTTGGTGAGGGTGGATTGCCCACCCTAACTAGAGAATCCCTAGAGGGCGTTGGCTTGAGCCACCACGTTATCGACGGTGAAGCCGTATTTTTCCATGATTGTGTCCCCAGGAGCCGATGCACCGTAGCCATCCGTACCGATGGACGCGCCCGCACTGCCTACATAGCGGGCCCAACCGAAGGTTGTACCGGCTTCCACAGACAGCCGTTTCGTCACTGCTTTCGGCAGAACCGATTCCTTGTACTCATCGCTCTGCTCTTCAAACAACGTCCAGCAGGGCATCGACACAACCCGCACCTTCTTCCCTTGGCTGGTGAGTTTTTCCGCTGCTTCCACACAGAGGCCCACTTCCGAACCCGTGGCCAAGAGGATTAGATCCGGCGTACCGTCGCAGTCGTTGAGCACATAAGCCCCCTTCGCCACTGCATCCGCGCTGGAGTTCACCAGATTCGCCACACCTTGACGGGTGAGGGCTAAGGCACTGGGGCGTTGGCGGCTGGTGATCGCCACCTTGTAAGCACCGGAGCATTCCCGACCATCGGCGGGGCGGAACGTTAGGAGGTTAGGAATAATTCGCAGCGAGGCGATGGTTTCCACTGGTTGGTGGGTGGGGCCATCTTCACCGAGGGCGATGGAGTCGTGGGTGAGGATGTAGATCACCCCGGCTTGGGAAAGAGCAGAAAGGCGCAGCGCCCCCCGCAGGTAATCGGCAAACACCAAGAACGTTGCACAGTAGGGAATTAAACCCGAACCATGGAGGGCAATCCCGTTACAGATCGCCGCCATGCCGTGCTCCCGTACCCCAAAGCGGAGGTTCCGGTTTTCATAGCTGCCCTTTTGGAAGTTGCCGGAGCATTTCAATTCCGTCAGGTTGGAATGGGTCAAGTCCGCCGAGCCGCCGATTAATTCTGGCAGGTTAGAGGCGATCGCATTTAACGTAATTTCCGAGTGCTTCCGGGTCGCCAGGACTTTATCTTCCGGGCTGGGGTTGGGGAGGTCTTTGTCCCAACCGCTGGGCAGTTCGCCACTGAGGAGCCGTTCAAATTCAGCGGCTTCGCTGGCATATTTGGCTTTGTATTGGGCCAATTGGGCTTCCCATTCTGCTTGGTAGCTGGCTCCCCGTTCGATCGCCTTGCGGCAATGGGCCAAAGCATCGGTGGGAACTTCAAATTCCCCATAGCTCCACCCCAGGTTTTCGCGGGTGAGTTTCACTTCATCGGGGCCGAGAGCCGCACCGTGAACCCCAGCGGAATCTGCTTTATTGGGGGAACCATAGCCGATGGTGGTGGTGACTTTAATCATCGTCGGCTTGTCGGTGACGGATTTAGCGGTTTCAATGGCGCGGGCGATCGCCTCTAAATCCGTATTGCCGTTTTCCACATGGAGCGTATGCCAACCATAGGCTTCAAACCGAGCACAAACATCTTCTGTAAAGGCAATATCCGTGGAGCCATCAATGGAGATGTGGTTATCGTCATAGAGGGCGATCAGTTTCCCTAAACCCCAGTGACCCGCCAGAGAGCAAGCTTCCCCAGAAATCCCCTCCATGTTGCAGCCATCGCCGAGGATGACATAGGTGTAGTGATCAACAATGGTGGCATCGGGTTTATTGAATTTGGCGGCCAAATGGGCTTCAGCGGCAGCCAAACCCACCCCATTACAAATCCCTTGACCCAAGGGGCCGGTGGTGACTTCCACGCCCAAGGTTTCAAAGTTTTCTGGGTGGCCGGGGGTTTTAGAACCCCATTGGCGGAACTGTTTAATATCTTCAATGGTTACACTGTCGTAGCCCATCAGGTGTAGTAGGGCATATTGCAACATACAACCATGACCGGCAGAGAGCACGAAGCGATCGCGGTTAAACCAATGGGGGTTTTTCGGGTTGTAGCGCATGAAGCGATCCCACAGCACAAAGGCCATAGGAGCCGCCCCCATGGGTAGGCCAGGGTGGCCAGAGTTCGCTTTTTGGACTGCATCAATAGCTAAAAAGCGAATGGAATTAATGCAAAGTTCTTCGAGGGATTGACTAGCAACAACCATATTTAATCTGACGATAGGTGGGAATAAAACAACAGGTGAACAAGGCCACCCTTGTGGCTCAAGTATTTCGGAAGGCGATCGCCGCCGTGCCATCCCCTATCATCCCATCTAGGGATCGCTCTCGCAAGAGTGAATTCTAATTCTTCCCTCCCCCTCGGGCAGCCCGATGGTCGTCTCTGCCCCCGCCTCAGGATCACCACCGGCAGAGGGGGAGCGATCGCCACCTTTGACAATTCAGCTCAGATTTTGCTGAATTTTGCAAAGAGAGCGCGTATGCTATGGGATATTTCTCAAGCCCCTAGGAGGCTTCATGCTCCAAACCCCCTTAACCTTAACGTTTAAACTGTTTGCCCTCGCCCCGCAAATTTCCGTCACCGATGCCCAGGATCAACTGGTGCTTTACGTTAAGCAAAAGCTATTCAAGCTTAAAGAAGATATTAAAGTCTGTAGCGATCGCAGCCAAACTCAACAACTCTACGCCATTAAAGCCGATCGAATCATTGACTTTTCCGCCGCCTATCGCTTTACCAATGCCCAAAACCAAGCCCTTGGTTCCGTTAAACGGAGAGGACTGCGCTCCATCTGGCGGGCCCACTACGATATTTTTGGCCCCGATCAAACGGAAACCCCCCTTTACACGATTCGCGAAGAAAACCCTTGGGTGAAGGTACTTGATGGCCTCCTCTGCGAGGTTCCCATTGTCAACTTCTTCACCGGGTTTATCCTCAACCCCGTCTATCTCGTCGAAACCTCTGAAAAAACCGTTGTGATGCGGCTCTCAAAAATCCCCACGTTCCTCTCGCGCAAATTCACCGTCAAACAGATGGATCAATTGGATGACAATAGCCAAATCACGATTGTCCTCAGTCTGTTGATGATGGTGCTCCTAGAGCGTAGCCGTGGCTAAAGGTTAAGAGCAGGCTGGAAAATTTACCATCAGCCCGATCCTGGCGATCCCTAACCGTCGGGGCGAAAAATCTTTCGCCCCATCTCCAATTTAAATACGGCTTCCCGTTGGATATTTTTCAAACCAAGCCCGCATTTTGCCCGGATTGAGCAACCCTCGCGGATCGACAAATTCCTTAAACGCCAGTTGCACCGGATCAATCACTTTGCGACCGCCATCTTCAAGAATATAGGTGTGGGGGTTGGCGATCGCACAACCCGCCGCCTCATGGAGGGCAATAATTTCATCGAGTCGCTCCGGCGTGGTGTAGCGCACCAACTGCAACCCCGCAGGCATCACCCGACCCTCCACCCGCATAAACTCGAGATGAATCATCACCTCATCCCCAAACTGCTCCTCCATCGCCAACACCCGCTCTATTGTGAAATAGAAGGTCTGTAAATAGGTGATAGTGGGATCGACGGCGCGGGCATGAAGGGTTGTATGGTTCCAGGTAAATTCCGCCAAACTGATCCCTTTTTGGGCCTCTAGGGCCGATTTTTCATAGGTAATCCTGCCGCCCAATTCCTGAACCAGTTCCTGAAATAGCTCAAGGGAAGACTCCGCAATCATCACTAGGGCGCAGGCTTGGCCCTTAGGTAAATAATCCTGAAGGGCGGTTAAATAGGGACAAACTGACGGCGCACAAACGGTGATCAGTTTTTTCATCAGGCCATCCGTCTCCCCTAAGACTTGGCCAAAGTTGGCCGCTGTCGCGAGATCTGGAAAGGTGATGATCAGTTCTGCCCAATCATAGGCAGGGGCGAGGGGCACTTCTAAGCGGGTGATAATCCCATTCGTGCCGTAGGCATGGTTCACCTGTTGCACCGCATCCCCCCGCAGTTCTAACACCTGGGGGTAATTTTCGAGGGTGACGACCCGCACTGCGTTGAGGTTGCCGCGATCGCGGAGTTGTCCATAGGTAATCGAACCGATCCCCCCACTGCCGCCGCCAAAAAAGCCGCCAACGGTCGCGGTGCGGTAGGTGGAGGGATACATCCGCCATTCCCACCCCTCAGGGCGGGCCTGTTTATCAAAGTTGGCCAACCGCACCCCCGGATCCACCGACGCAACACCCTGACGAATCCAATGGATCTGATTGAGTTTGGTTAAATCGAGGACAATGCCCCCCCGTAGCGGCACACATTGGCCATAGTTCCCCGTTCCGGCTCCCCGCACGGTTACGGGAATTTGGTAACGAGTACAAACCTGGGCCACACGCAAGACATCCGCCTCACTGGTGGGGCGCACCACCAAATCCGCCCGCTTATCCGCCAGTTGGGGCGCGAGGATCGGGCTGAAATGGTAGTAGTCCTGGGAAAGTTTCGTGAGTTGATTGGGATCAGTAATTTGTTCAATCCCGGAGAGGGCGGCGATCGCCTGCTCCCAGGGAATCTCAGCAGCAAAAGCAGTCATGGGGGTGTCGTATTTTTCCCATTGTAGCGAGCCAAGGGGGTTGTCAATTCCTCATTTTAAATGGCGGGCCGGGGGATGGCAGGGAATTTCAATCACAAATTCTGTGCCTTCCTTAAGGGTTGATTCACAGGTGAGGCGGCCGTGATGGCGTTCGGTGATGATTTGGTAACTAATCGACAGGCCCAGACCTGTGCCTTTCCCCACCGGCTTTGTGGTGAAGAAGGGATCAAATAAACGAGACTGAACTTTGGCACTCATGCCCGGGCCATTATCGGCAATGCGGATCACGATCCAATTATCCTCAAGACGGTGTTCACTGATGATTTTGATCCAACTGGGGTGGGCTTGGCGGTCAGCGGGCGATCGCCCCTGATCCCGTTCATGGAGCGCATCAATGGCATTGCTGAGAATATTCATAAACACCTGATTGAGTTGACCGCCATAGCAATCCACTAAAGGCAACGGCTGATATGCACGGGTAATCCGAATTTCCGGGTGATTGGCCGCTGGCTTGATTTGATTTTTGAGGATCAACAATGTGCTTTCAAGGCCTTCCAGGAGATCCACCGGCTTCACCCCCATTTCATCCATCCGCGAAAACACTTTCAAGGATTGGACAATTTCCCGAATTCGCACCGTGCCTAACGTCATCGACTTCATCAACTTCGGGAGATCGGCTTGCATAAACTCAATATCACTATTCCTCAATTGGGCTTCAATCGGAGCCACGGGTTCAGGATAATGGTTTTGATAAAGCCTTAAAAGGGCAAGGAGTTCTTCCGTATAGTCATTGAGATAGGCCAAGTTGCCATGGATAAAATTAACCGGATTGTTAATTTCATGGGCCACCCCCGCCACCAATTGCCCCAAACTGGACATTTTTTCAGTTTGGATCAATTGGGTTTGCGTGTTTTGGAGCTTGTGGAGCATTTTGCGCAGGTTTTCTGCTTGGCGCTTGAGCTTTGCTTCGGAGCGTTGGCGATCGCGAATATCCCGGCTCATGATCGCTAAACCCAAGGGTTCCCCTGTATCAGGGCTGTTAATAATAAAAACCGTCAAATCCACCGGAATCGTTACCCCGGTTTGGCAATGACGGAACCGAAATTCTCCCTGCCAAGTCCCCGACTCCATCACGGTGGCCATCACCTCCTGTTGATAAGCAACAAGGTCTTCCGGGAAGATCAGGTCGCTGAGATGGTGGGTTTTCGCAGTGGCTTCATCGGGCAACCCCACAAGGACTAAACCTGATTCATTGAGGAATAGAATATCCCCTTCTTTATGGGCCACACCGATCAGATCTGCACTGTTTTCCACCAACGTGGCTAAACGTTGCCGCTCTTCGCGAATTTTTTTAGTCTGGGTGATATCGGTGGTAATCCCTAAAAACCCGATCACTTCTCCCACCTCATTGCGGATCACGTCCGCCCGGAGCAAACATTGCATCAACCGCCCTTGACAGGAACGCTGTTCAACTTCCCCAATCCACGATCGCCCCTGTTTGAGCGTCACCAAAATTTCCCCATAGATCAGGGGATCGGCAAATAAAACCCCGATCCCTCCCCCCCGATTGAGGGCCTCCACCGTCGGACAGGCAAAGAGGCGGCAAAAGGCAGCATTTTGATAGATGTGCCGACCCTGAGCATTGGTAATACTGATGGCATGGGTACTACTTTCAACAGCGTATTTGTAGCTCAGTAGCGCGGTTTCTGTGGCTTGCTTGGCCGCTAACAGTTTTAATTCGTCTTCTTTGGTGGGCGTGATATCCATGAGCAGACCATCCCAAAGAATATCGCCGTTGGGCAGTAACTCCGGCCGAGAAGCGCCGGAAATCCAGATGATGCGACCATGGGGTAAGACCATCCGCCCTTGCCAATGCCAGGGTTCTAAGGTTGCTTCCGATTTGGCGATCGCCGCTGCAAAACTGGCGTAGTCTTCTGGATGAATACAACGGATTAACACTTGAGCATTCTCTTGAATACTGGTAGCGCTTAATCCGAAAAGCTGTTCACAACTGGTGCTAATAAAGGGAAAGCGAACAGCGCCGTCGGTGGATTTGAGAAATTGATACACAACACCGGGAATATGGGCCGCAATCCGCTGTAATGGGTTAGACAGGGGGGGAGTGGACACAAAAGCAGAGGTGACTGATTGGACAAAAGGACACATGGCAAAATCGGTTGATCAAAAAAGGGATTTCAAAATTCAGATCCAGATCAATCCGGTCATTTCCCTAACCCTGGGTTGGCGGAAAATGATCATAACCCGATGGAAAGCAAGGAGATCGTCTATCAATCAGGATTTTCGTGATCTTGTCTCTATCTCTTCAAATTGTAAAATTCTCTTCAGGATTATTAATCAAAGATCACAAAAGTTAATGTTCTGACTCGATTAGGGTTATCGAAGCTGCCATCAGGGGTAATTTTTTTCAAAAATTTGCTAAAAATAAACATTAAAACGGCCTTAGACTGAGGGTTAGCCTTGGCTTTTTTTTCTCTTCCCCATGACCACTTTGGATTTCACTGTTGCAGCCCTTGCTCCCGAGCGATTGCCCTTTAGCTTAGAATGGCTGCCGCCCCCAGCTTATTTTGTGGGCGGTACGGTGCGGGATGCTTTGCTCCAACGTCAGGGGGAGCGGTTTGATATTGATTGTGTGGTGGACAGTGGTGCGATTACCAAGGCTCGGGCCTTAGCGGATCACTATCAGGCGGGGTTTGTGGTGTTGGATCGCGATCGCCAGATTGCCCGTGTTGTCTTTGACCAAGGTACGGTCGATATTGCCCAGATGGTGGGGGAACACCTTGAAACGGATTTAAACCGGCGAGATTTTACGATTAATGCGATCGCCTACGACCCCCACAATCAAACCCTGTTCGATCCCCTCAACGGCATTGCCGATCTTCAACAGGGTCTCATCCAAATGATTGCCAAGGGGAATCTCCAGGATGATCCCCTGCGGATCCTGCGGGCTTATCGTCAGGGGGCACAACTGCAATTTTCCCTCCAACCCAAAACCCGCAAGGCCCTACGGAAATTAGCCCCCCTCCTCAAAACCGTAGCGGGGGAGCGGGTGCGGACAGAGTTAAATTATCTGCTCATGCTCCCTCAGGCCACGCCTTGGCTCGCCTTGGCCATTGAGGATCAGATCTGGCCGGCTTGGCTCCCTGATTTTACCCCCGATGCCATTCCCCAACTGGAGCAAATTGACCAAGTGGCCTGGCTCTTGAGTAAGATTTGGGATGGCTTTGGGACGCAATTGGCTCAAGTCGCTAGTCCCCAGGCCCTCAGCGCCTTGGGTTTAGCAAAGTTAGCCAGTTTGGTGACAGCATCAAGGGCAGGAGTAACGCTGAACGCTTTAAAGTATTCCCGTGCTGAAGTCCAGGCTGTCCAGCGAGCTTGGCAGTATTTGCCCCAGGTTTTGGGGCTGATGGAGCAGGAAATGGGTCTGGAGGAGCAATACTTTTTCTTCCAAGGGGTGGGGGATGGGCTGCCGATGGTGGTGGTTTTGGCGGTGGCGATGGCGGCCCATCAGGATATTCTGCGAGAAACCCGCGCGGTCGGGGTGGTTGCGCCTTTGGTTAATGCCTATCTTGACCCGCAAAATCCCGTGGCTCATCCTATCCCCCTCGTTTCTGGCACAGACTTGATCAATCAACTCAATCTCACCCCTTCGCCGCAAATTGGTACGCTCTTAACCCAAATTCAACTGGCCCATATCCAGGGCCAAATCCACACCCCCGCTGAGGCGATCGCCTTCGCCAAAACCCAACTTTAACCCATTCCCTGTTCCCCGTTCCCTGTTCCCCGTTCCCCAACTGTGAAGAAATATAGGGATCAATCCCAGCGAAGGGAATCAAGGAACCCCCCTTGATAAAATTGGGATTGATCTACCCAAAATTGCTTTGAATTCTTTTGCTTCTCCTCCATTCACTGTGGTTTTGATCGTCCCCACCGGCATTGGGGCGGCCATTGGGGGATATGCTGGCGATGCGTTGCCTGTTGTTAAGGCTTTGGCCCCGTTGTGCGATCGCATTATTACCCATCCCAATGTTCTCAACGGTGCGCAAATGTATTGGCCCGTTCCCCAAGCGCTCTATGTGGAGGGCTACGCTTTGGATCAATTTGCTGCGGGCCATTGGGGGTTAGAGCCGGTGCATCAAAACCGGATTGGGGTGATTTTTGACCAGGGCATTGAGCCAGAATTGCGCGATCGCCACCGCCAAGCCATTGAAGCCGCCCGGGCCACCCTCGGTTTACCGATTACCACATTGATTGAAACCGATGCCCCCCTCAATGTCACGCTCCAAACCTCAGGATCTGGGGCTAGTTGGGGAACCTTGGCCAATCCCGGTAGTTTATTGCGGGCTGCTGAACGGTTAGTGAATACATCCCAGGTGGAGGCGATCGCCGTCATTGCCCGTTTCCCCGATGACTTAGGCAGTGCAGCCTTAACCGCCTATCGCCATGGTTCCGGCGTGGATGCCCTCGCCGGAGCCGAAGCCGTGATTTCCCATCTCATCGTTCGCCAATTTCGCATCCCCTGCGCCCATGCCCCTGCCCTTGCCCCCCTACCCTTAGATCCCGATGTTGCCCCTCGAGCAGCGGCGGAAGAGTTGGGTTATACCTTTTTACCCTGTGTTCTCGTCGGGTTAGCCCGTGCCCCCCGGTTAATTCACCAAAGCCAACCCCATCATCGCGATCAAATCTGGGCGGATCAGGTGGATGCGCTAATTGTGCCCGCTTCGGCCTGTGGTGGCAGCGCCACGCTGAGTTTAGGAGATCGCCTCATCATCGCCGTCGAAGTCAACACCACCACCCTCAACGTTCCCCCCGAACCCTTGGGCATTCGAGCTATCCGGGCCCGGTCTTATCCAGAGGCGATCGGGCTATTAGCCGCCTACCGGGCCGGCCTCGATCCCCATCTGCTTCACCCTGCTATTTTCCCCCTAAACCTGTGAACCATCCCCCTTCCTCCCCAGAGTCAGAAACCCTAACCCGGACTCAAGTGCTTTTAGCCATGATTGTCACCGCCCTCTTGCTTTTAGTTGTGGCGAAACTCTGGCAATTTTTGGGGCAAGTTCCCCTCCTCAGCGCGGAATTCACCCCCATGGCTCTCCTGTGGGGATGTGGATTAATGCTCGGTATTACCGGCGCTAGCACCTTGATTCATCGTCTTTGGCCCGCCTATCGCCGCAGTGCAGATCTCTATCTTGATCTGGTGATTCGTCCCCTCGATTGGCCAGATCTGATTTGGTTAGGATTATTACCCGGTTTAAGTGAAGAACTCCTCTTTCGCGGCGTGATGTTACCGGCTTTAGGGTTCAGTTGGGGGGCGATCGCCCTTTCCAGTCTCCTGTTTGGGGTACTCCATCTCAGTAGCTTAAACCAGTGGCCCTATATGGTTTGGGCCACCTTTGTCGGCATAATTTTGGCGGTCGGGGCGATCGTCACCGGCAATCTCATCGTACCCATCATTGCTCATATTTTGACCAATTTTGTCTCTGGATGTCTCTGGAAATGGCATCATCAGCATCATTCTTCAGAATCCTAAGCCCAGATTCCCCAAAATTCCCTAAATCAATCCGCTAAAATCCGAACAGGATTATCCTCAATACCATCCCTTTTTTCCAACCTATGAACAAAATCATTTACACATTGTTAGTGTTTATCCCCATTTCCATCGCTTCATCCCTCTTGGGCTGGGGAGAAGCCACCACCTTTATTACCGCAGCTCTAGCCATTGTGCCCTTAGCCGCTCTCATGGGTTTAGCCACAGAAGAAATTGCGGTCGTCGTGGGGCCAAATTTAGGTGGCTTACTCAATGCCACCTTTGGAAATGCAACAGAACTGATTATCGCCTTTGTCGCGCTTCGAGGTGGATTAATTGAAGTGGTCAAAGCAACGATTACTGGCTCGATTATTAGTAATTTATTGCTGGTTCTCGGCTTTTCCATGTTACTTGGCGGCTTTCGGTTTAAAGAGCAGGAGTTTCAACCCACCGCTGCCCGATTAAATGCCTCAACCATGAACCTTGCGGTCATTGCTTTGCTCGTACCCACTGCCGTTGAATACACCTCCAGCGGCATTGAAGAATCGACACTACAAAATCTCTCCGTCGCTGTTGCGGTAATCTTAATTGCAGTTTATGGCTTGACCTTACTGTTTTCAATGAAAACCCACACCTATCTTTACGATGTCGGGGTTGCTGACTTAGAAGAAAATGACCAAGGTGAAGCCATTGAAAGCCCTAAAAAACCCAATGTCACCCTCTGGGTTATCGTGTTATTAGCCATAACACTGTTGGTCGCCCTAGAATCAGAATTTTTGGTGGACACCTTAGAAGTTGCCACCAGTAGCCTCGGCCTCACTTCCCTCTTTACCGGGGTCATTCTCATTCCCATTATTGGTAACGCCGCTGAACACGCCACCGCCGTTACCGTCGCCATGAAAAACAAAATGGATCTATCCGTCGCGGTTTCTGTGGGTTCTAGCCTGCAAATTGCACTATTTGTCGCTCCGGTGTTAGTGATTGCTGGTTGGCTCATGGGGCAACCAATGGATTTAGACTTTAATCCCTTTGAGTTAGTTGCAGTGATTGTGGCTGTGTGGGTTGCCAACTCTGTTAGCTCCGATGGAAAATCCAACTGGCTAGAGGGAGGGTTATTGTTAGCCACCTATCTTGTTTTAGGATTGGCCTTTTTCTTCCACCCCGTAGTTGTTGGGCTAGGCTAATTTTTTAGGTTCACTCAATCATAACGCTAAATCTCCCTTAATAAAGGGAGATTTAGCATCTTCTTTCAAGTTTATTTTATCCAAACACTATCATGAAAACAATACAATGGTTTAATTTTTTATTGGCACAATATCCTTTACTATATCGGAAAATTTTAACAAGCCGAAAACAACCTAATTTTGAAAAACTCCTATTTTTATCTGTCATTCAACAGGGAGATGTAGTCATTGATGTGGGGGCAAATCGTGGTTATTACACGACCCTATTTTCTCACGTTGTTGGTTTTTTAGGTAAAGTCCATGCATTTGAACCTGTACCCGTCACTTTTAAGCTTTTAACTCAAAACCTCGTTAATGAACAGGTTTTTGCCAATGTCGTCCCCAATAACTGCGCTTTAGGGGATCAAGTGGGGGAGGCTGTTTTATATTTACCGGATCAGGATGATGGTCAAGCATCCATGCGCCAAACCCATCAAACAGGGTCTTGGAAAACGGTGCAGCAAGTACAATCTTACAATTGTGCATTACAAACCCTGGATCACTATTGCCAGAACTGGCCGCGTTTAGATTTTATCAAGTGTGATGTGGAAGGGGCGGAGTTTTTAGTTCTTAAAGGCGGGTCGGAAACGATTCAAAAATATTATCCTATGGTTTATGTAGAACTTTTTTTTGATTGGACGAAGGCTTTTGATTATCATCCTTTAGATTTACTGGCTCAACTCATGGATTGGGGCTATCGGCAATTTTATATCTGTAATAGCCAGTTTGTGAAATTATTAACAGACCCCGTTGCCTATTTCCATGAGCCACCCCAAGAGTCTATTAATTTGCTCTGCACGATACCGGAGTACCATGGCGATCGCACTATTCAACTTAAGCCAATTTGTACTAACATTTCATGAGCAACCTAACGTTTTAAATCGCGAGGATCAAGGGCATCTCGCAACCCATCACCGAGAAGATTAAAGGCTAAAACCGTCAGCACAATTAAACTTGCGGGCGACCAAATGAGCCAGGGTTGTAGAACCAAAATTGAGGCATTAGTTGCCAGGGAGAGTAAATTTCCCCATGAGGGATCTGGCTGTTGAATGCCCAAGCCGATGAGACTTAAGACAGATTCTGCGACAATAAAGCTAGGAATAGAAAGCGTTGCGGCAATAATCACATAGGTTGAGGTTTGGGGTAAGATGTGACGGACAATAATCGTGAAAGAATTTGCGCCAATAACCCTTGCCGCCTTGACAAACTCCTGTTCTTTTAATGATAAGACCTGACCTCGAATCACCCGAGCTAATCCTGACCAACTCACAAAAGAGGTGATTACCACAATCAGTAAGAATCGTTGTGAACTACTTAAGCCCGGGGGAAGAATTGCCGCCAATGCTACCAAAAGATAAATAGTTGGCACACTCATTAACACTTCCACCACACGCATCAAGAGGGCATCGACCCAACCCCCAAAATAGCCAGCGATGCCGCCAATCAGCATTCCTAAAGGGAAAGAAATGGCAATCCCCACTAAGCCAATACTGAGGCTGATTTGCCCTCCAAATAACAACCGACTGAGTTGATCTCGCCCTTGCTCATCAGTTCCCAGGAGGTTAATCCGTCCTGGCCCGATGGTTCCCAAGAGGTGGCGATCGCTTTCAATCCCCGGCAGTAATGTATAGGCATCTCCTTTCACAAACAACCGTAGGGGGGAAGGATTCTCCAGATCAATACTTAATTCCCGTTCCCCCGTCTCCAAATCTGTCGGGCCTTGGGTCGTGGGGTAAACATGGGGGCCAATCCACTGACCTGCTGAGGTTTGCCAGTAAATTGCTGTAGGCGGGAGCAGCGAGCCATCGGTTTGGGAGCTATAGGGGCTGTAGGGAGCCAAAAATCCAGCTAGCAAAGCACTCAGGTAAAAAAGTCCCAGCAGCACAGCTCCAAATTTCGCTAAGGGATTATGCTTGAGTTTATGCCACCAATTCATGATTTTTCCGCAGTTTGCTTTGCTTACTTTACATACTTTAGCGGGTCTGGCAACACCCGATTAAGGTTTACGACAGTTTCGGCACTGATTCGGTAAAATTTCAAAAAGAGGGATTAGGATAAGAGTCAGTGTTCTCGAGGTTAAGAAGTGTTAGAGATTAGCCTATTTACCGATTTAGCGGCTTTTTCCCGCAATCACTGTGTTGCCATTTGTGCCACGCTGATTCCTTTAATCTTACTGGTAACGATCCAGACCCTCCTTCTCAGTTTTTGGCAAAAGACGACGGCTGCCCTCCTCACCTCAGTAATGATTGCCAGCGGTTTGGTCATGGCTCTGTTCCTCCATGTCTCAACTTGGTTCATTATCGGTGTCATTCACCCCGTGACATTCATCCTGGCAGCCTTAGGCTCCGTCTGTTTAGTCGTGAATTGGGCAGCAGTAGCCTGGCGACAGTGGGGGGGGCGATCGCCTCAAAAGCTACTTAACCCCTACCTCAAACCAATGCAGTTTTAATCCTCCCTTGCCGCCGCCTGTAGATCTTGAATGGAAAATACCGATTGAAAAGCAATGCCATGGGAGGCATAAAGCTCCCGGCCGCCCGCTTCGCGATCCACCAAGGCTAAAATTTGGGTTACTCTGTAACCGGCCCCCTTTAACTGCTCCACCGCCTGCATTGCCGATTGCCCCGTTGTCACCACATCCTCCAAAACGACAACCTGAGCGCCATCGGGTAAATTCGGCCCCTCAATATAGGCACGGGTTCCATGACCCTTCGGTTTTTTTCGCACAATCAGAGCCGGGATGGGTTGGGCTTCCAGTTCTGAAACCAAGCTCACCGCCGTTACCATCGGGTCAGCCCCCAAGGTTAACCCACCGACCGCCTGGGTTCCCGGTGGTAACATTGCCCACAATAAACGCCCAACAGTTAAAGCACCATCAGCCCGGAGTGTCACCTGCTTCGTATTAATGTAATAACTGCTTTTTTGCCCCGAGGAAAGGGTAAAATCCCCCTCTTGATAAGCAAATTGTAGCAGTAGATCAAGAAGATGCTGTCGGAGAGAGGCGATCGATTCAGAGATCATCACAATCAAAAATAAAGACCACTTTAGCCTAAACCAAATCCCCTGTAGGAGCGAAAAAATTTTCGCCCCTATATTAATTAATGCCCAGAGAAAAACCCCCGCGAAAATATCGTGGGGGTCTTTCAGAATATAAAGCTGGCATCGAGCTATTGTGCCAGGGGGCAACCCCCCAAGTATCGTCGCCGCAGAAGTGTTTCACAACCGAGTTCGGGATGGAATCGTAGTGGTTCCACAACGCCTTAGACACCAGCTATACCTTCAAGACTGCATAAGTAAACAAGATTTTTTTAGAGGTCAAGCCCTCGGTCTGTTAGGATGCCTCGGCTCCATACATTACTGCACTTCCACCTAGCACCTATTAACGGGTCGTCTTCCCGTGACCTTACTGGCTTTTGCCATGAGAGCACTCATCTTGAGGTGGGCTTCCCACTTAGATGCTTTCAGCGGTTATCCGCTCCGCACATGGCTACCCTGCGTTTACCGTTGGCACGATAACAGGTACACCAGAGGTGCGTTCTTCCCGGTCCTCTCGTACTAAGGAAGACTCCTCTCAATGCTCTTACGCCTGCACCGGATATGGACCGAACTGTCTCACGACGTTCTGAACCCAGCTCACGTACCGCTTTAATGGGCGAACAGCCCAACCCTTGGGACGTACTTCCGCCCCAGGTTGCGATGAGCCGACATCGAGGTGCCAAACCTCCCCGTCGATGTGGACTCTTGGGGGAGATCAGCCTGTTATCCCTAGAGTAACTTTTATCCGTTGAGCGACGGCCCTTCCACTCAGTGCCGTCGGATCACTAAGGCCGACTTTCGTCCCTGCTCGACTTGTCAGTCTCGCAGTCAAGCTTCCTTCTGCCTTTACACTCTTCGGCTGATTTCCAACCAGCCTGAGGAAACCTTTGCGCGCCTCCGTTACCTTTTTGGAGGCGACCGCCCCAGTCAAACTGCCCACCTGACACTGTTCCCCTCCCGGCTTACGGGTTGGGGTTAGAATTCTAGCCTCAATAGAGTGGTATCTCACCGTTGGCTCCGTAACCCCCACAAGGGCTACTTCAACGCCTCCCACCTATCCTGCGCAATTGAGGCCCGAACACAATGCCAGGCTACAGTAAAGCTTCATAGGGTCTTTCTGTCCAGGTGCAGGGAGTCCGTATCTTCACAGACAATCCTATTTCGCCGAGCCTCTCTCCGAGACAGTGCCCAGATCGTTACGCCTTTCGTGCGGGTCGGAACTTACCCGACAAGGAATTTCGCTACCTTAGGACCGTTATAGTTACGGCCGCCGTTCACCGGGGCTTCAGTCGCTAGCTTCAGATTTCTCCTGACCAACTTCCTTAACCTTCCGGCACTGGGCAGGCGTCAGCCCCTATACTTCCTCTTTCGAGTTGGCAGAGACCTATGTTTTTGGTAAACAGTCGCCTGGGCCTCTTCACTGCGACCCACGTCTTAGGTGGGCACCCCTTCTCCCGAAGTTACGGGGTTATTTTGCCGAGTTCCTTAGAGAGAGTTACCTCGCGCCCCTCGGTATTCTCTACCACCCTACCTGTGTCGGTTTCGGGTACGGGTTCTAAGCTTTCATCATTGCACTAGCTTTTCTTGGCACTTTCCTTCACCTTGCGGAGTCCTTAGACTCCTCCCAATCCATTTAGGGTAAGGCTATCTTTCATGCGTCCCTAGTACAACTCCCACTTAGAAGTCAGGGATTGTTGACCCTGTGTCCATCGACTACGCCTTTCGGCCTCGCCTTAGGTCCCGACTAACCCTCCGCGGACGAGCCTTCCGGAGGAACCCTTAGGGTTTCGGGGTAGGTGATTCTCACACCTATTTTCGCTACTCAAGCCGACATTCTCACTTCTGTACAGTCCACATCTGCTTGCCGCTAATGCTTCTCACCATACAGAACGCTCCCCTACCACTTACGTAGTAAGTCCACAGCTTCGGTAGGACACTTAGCCCCGTTCATTTTCGGCGCAGGAGCGCTTGACCAGTGAGTTATTACACACTCTTTTAAGGATGGCTACTTCTAGGCAAACCTCCTGGTTGTCAATGCACTCCCACCTCCTTTCTCACTTAGTGTCCATTTGGGGACCTTAGCTGGTGGTCTGGGCTGTTTCCCTCTTGACGATGAAGCTTATCCCCCACCGTCTTACTGGTTAAGTTTTACATGGGTATTCTGAGTTTGCCTCACTTTGGTACCGCTCTCGCAGCCCGCAGCGAAACAGTGCTTTACCCCCCATGCAATCTCTTAACCGCTGCGCCTAAACACATTTCGGGGAGAACCAGCTAGCTCCGGGTTCGATTGGCATTTCACCCCTAACCACACCTCATCCGCTAATTTTTCAACATTAGTCGGTTCGGACCTCCACTTGGTTTTACCCAAGCTTCATCCTGGACATGGTTAGATCACCCGGGTTCGGGTCTACAACTTCTGACTATCGCCCTCTTCAGACTCGCTTTCGCTTTGGCTTCGACATTTCCGTCTTAACCTGCCAGAACCTGTAAGTCGCCGGCTCATTCTTCAACAGGCACACCGTCACACGTTTAATCGTGCTTCGATTGCTTGTAAGCTAACGGTTTCACGTTCTATTTCACTCCCCTCACTGGGGTTCTTTTCACTTTTCCCTCGCGGTACTTGTTCGCTATCGGTCACACAGGAGTATTTAGCCTTACGAGGTGGTCCTCGCTGATTCAATCGGGATTTCACGTGCCCCGACCTACTCGGGATTCAGTCGACCTATTCCGGTTTTTGACTACAGGACTTTTACCTTCTCTGGTATAGCTTTCAACTATTTCGTCTAACCTTTCTAGTATCTTTTGACTGTCCCACGACCCCTATCCCCTTGAGGATAGGTTTAGGCTCTTCCCTTTTCGCTCGCCGCTACTCGGGGAATCGATTTTTCTTTCTCTTCCTACAGCTACTAAGATGTTTCAGTTCGCTGCGTTCGCTCTTTCCCGCCTATATATTCAGCGGGCAGTATGCAGGGTTGCCCCATTCGGACACCTCCGGATCAATGCTTGCTTCCAGCTCCCCGGAGCGTTTCGTCGGTCGCTACGTCCTTCTTCGCCTCTGTGTGCCAAGGGATCCACCGTTAGCTCTTTCTAACTTGACCTAACTTGTTTTAAGATTCCTGCAAAGCAGGACTCTCTACACTTTCTTGTTTCTTATGCAGTTTTCAAGGTTCTGGGCTGAAGTTTCCTTCAGCATTTACTCATCTGAGTAGTGCTGATTTTCTCCACTCCAATCTTACTTGGATTTTTTGTTTCGGTTGCGGTTGCGGTTGCAGTTTTACTCGCACTTTCGGTTTTTAGATGTGGGCCATCCTGGACTCGAACCAGGGACCTCACCCTTATCAGGGGTGCGCTCTAACCACCTGAGCTAATAGCCCATTTCCGAACCTTTCATAGTTTGAGAGCTTACTCGTTTTTTTGGTTCTCTGCTCGACCTTGGGATGACCCCTTCCAGACCTCTATATTGGTTTTCGGTCTTGGATTGAGTTTGGTCTCCCTTAAAGGAGGTGATCCAGCCACACCTTCCGGTACGGCTACCTTGTTACGACTTCACCCCAGTCACTAGCCCCACCTTCGGCGCCCTCCTCTGTAAACAGTTGGAGTAACGACTTCGGATGTTGCCAGCTTCCATGGTGTGACGGGCGGTGTGTACAAGGCCCGGGAACGGATTCACCGCAGTATGCTGACCTGCGATTACTAGCGATTCCTACTTCATGCAGGCGAGTTGCAGCCTGCAATCTGAACTGAGGCTGGGTTTGATGAGATTCGCTTACTCTCGCGAGCTTGCTGCCCTTTGTCCCAACCATTGTAGTACGTGTGTAGCCCAAGACGTAAGGGGCATGCTGACTTGACGTCATCCTCACCTTCCTCCGGTTTGTCACCGGCAGTCTCCCTAGAGTGCCCAACTTAATGCTGGCAACTAAGGACGAGGGTTGCGCTCGTTGCGGGACTTAACCCAACATCTCACGACACGAGCTGACGACAGCCATGCACCACCTGTCTCCGCGCTCCCTAAGGCACTCTCTGCTTTCACAAAGATTCGCGGGATGTCAAGCCTTGGTAAGGTTCTTCGCGTTGCATCGAATTAAACCACATACTCCACCGCTTGTGCGGGCCCCCGTCAATTCCTTTGAGTTTCACACTTGCGTGCGTACTCCCCAGGCGGGAAACTTAACGCGTTAGCTTCGGCACAGCTCGGGTCGATACAAGCTACGCCTAGTTTCCATCGTTTACGGCTAGGACTACTGGGGTATCTAATCCCATTCGCTACCCTAGCTTTCGTCCCTCAGTGTCAGTTATGGCCCAGCAGGGCGCTTTCGCCACCGGTGTTCTTCCCAATCTCTACGCATTTCACCGCTACACTGGGAATTCCCCCTACCCCTACCATACTCTAGTTCAACAGTTTCCACGGCCTTTATGCAGTTGAGCTGCACTCTTTAACCGCAGACTTGATGAACCACCTACGGACTCTTTACGCCCAATAATTCCGGATAACGCTTGCCTCCTCCGTATTACCGCGGCTGCTGGCACGGAGTTAGCCGAGGCTTATTCCTTAGGTACCGTCAGGTTTCTTCCCTAAGAAAAGCGGTTTACGACCCAAGGGCCTTCCTCCCGCACGCGGTATTGCTCCGTCAGGCTTTCGCCCATTGCGGAAAATTCCCCACTGCTGCCTCCCGTAGGAGTCTGGGCCGTGTCTCAGTCCCAGTGTGGCTGATCTTCCTCTCAGAACAGCTACTGATCGTCGCCATGGTAGGCTTTTACCCCACCATCTAGCTAATCAGACGCGAGCTCATCTTCAGGCTATATAATATTTCACCTCTCGGCACATTGGGTTTTAGCAACCGTTTCCAGTTGTTATCCCCATCCTGAAGCCAGATTCTCACGTGTTACTCACCCGTCCGCCACTAAAATCCGAAGATTTTCGTTCGACTTGCATGTGTTAGGCATACCGCCAGCGTTCATCCTGAGCCAGGATCAAACTCTCCATTTTGGTTTATCCTTAGCTTATCTTTTTATTAACAGGGAACCTCTTTCGGCTCTCAAACTATTCTTTTTTCTAGGTTCGGTGCGCTGCGTTTCGTTTGCCGCGCATTTATCAATATAGCCACTTCCCCCTACCCTGTCAACCCTTTTTCTAAATGTTTTTTTCGATTCTTGCCTCTGAATCTCTCTGATCCTCTCTGGCTAATCGTTTGGGGAATTGAAAGTTTTTTCGTTTTTCGTCGTGGTGACGCAACAGCTTGATGTAATTCAGGTTTTTTGTACTATTTTTGTGTTCCAGTGGTGGGGGTTAACGCTGGGTTGTGCTGAATGGTGGAAAGAAATGCGCATACTGAGAAGAGAAATACACTTATAGATAGGGGAACGGGTCAGCGTGGCAACGTTAAAGGCATCTCGGCTGGGGCTGATGCGGATTCAACAGGCAAGGCGAGAACGGGGTTGGAGTTGGAATGGGGAGGATGATTCCTGTTTTGTGGCGGCGAGCCGTTTGCTTGAGCCTGGGGGGGTTTGGGGTTCGGGGGGGCCCTATGCCTATGGGATTTCCTTGGGAACCTGGAAGCGATTTTTAGCGGGGAAGGCGGCGATCAATGCTCAGACGTTCAAGGCCTACTGTCAGGTTTTGGGGTTGAACTGGGAGGAGGTGGTCGATCGCCAGGGCGATGTATGGACGGGAACACAGCAAGATTGGGATGAGGCCATTGATGTTGCTCAATTTTGTGGGCGAGAGCAGGAACTGGCTCAATTGGAGGATTGGATTGGGAGCGATCGCTGTCGGTTGGTGGTGCTTTCGGGGATGGGGGGCATTGGCAAAACGACGCTATCGGTTCAATTAGCCCAAAGGCTAGAGGGTAATTTTGAATTTGTCTTGCGGCGATCGCTCCGCCGCGCCCCTGCCCTAGAGCGGTTACTCCACGAATGCAATACCTTTTTAGGACACCCCCTAGAACAACCCCCCCTTAACCCCCTGAGCCATTTACTCGATACCCTCCGCCAATATCGGTGCCTACTGCTACTCGATGATCTGGAAACAATCCTTTGTAGTGGGGAGTTGGCGGGGCAGTATCAAGGGGATTACCAGAACTACCATGAATTGTTTCGCCGTCTTGCCCAAGAATCTCACCAAAGCTGCATCTTAGTGATCACGCGGGAAAAACTACGGGATCTCACCTCCCTCGCTGGGGACTCATTACCCGTGCGCGACTTTCGCCTTGGCGGTTTGGAACTCCAAGCTGCCCACAAAATCTTAACGACCAAAGGCTTTCTGCCCCATACACCGGGAAGCCATGAATTAATTCGGCTCTATCGTGGCCATCCGTTAGCCTTGAAACTCATGGCTACAACGATTCAAGAAATCTTTGGGGGACAGGTGGATGAGTTCCTCAGCCAAAGTACTTTGGTACTTGGTGATATTATGCCCAGCATTTTTCACCAGCAGATTCAGCGACTTTCAAGCTCAGAGACGATCATCATTAACTGGCTGGCCTTAGCGAATCGTCCCATCACCTTCAACCATCTTCGCCAATATTTACGCTTTAGTCCGATTTCTACTTCAGAAATTGTTGCTGCCCTAGAATCCCTCAAACGGCGTTCTTTATTAGAGGTCGTTCCTTCCGATACCAGCACACCTTGGTTTAGCATTGAGCCTGTGCTCATGAAATATGTCATTAGTCAGTTAGCGGAACAGTTTTCCCAAGAAATCGTCAATCTGCTCGGTAATTCCACTGAAACAAAAATTCTGATCTTAAAAATGTATTGTCTCGTTGAACACCATGATCATAGCGCCATCAGCCTACGTCCCTGGATAATTAACCGTTTGAATGATTATTTATTCGGCTGTATGCCTGAATTAGCACAAAACCAGCCCCAAATTTCGACGTTATACCAAGAACTGAAACTAAAGTCAGCCAAAGAACTGGGCTATGCGTTGCAAAATTTGCAATGTTTATTTCCTGACTTGAATTCGAGATCCGCTTAAACAGTGGTGATAAGACTGAGATTAGATAATTTTAAACCCATGTTAACCTGATGATAATTTTGCTGCTATATGATTATGAGTGGGACTGCTATGGCAATCTGCTTGAAGATATTTTTGGAGAATCAAATCAGTTTTTGAAATTTGGTGAAAGAGAAACAGCATCAACAACGGATTACTTTTTTTGAAAAAGTCAAAGCCCTCCAACGATTGGGCTTGCTTTGGACTGAAGCAACGGTGCAAGTTGCACTTATGGCATCTGCGGCGGTTCCCGTCATTATTTCTATCGTAATTCTAGTTACGTTTGGCTATGAAACTTGGAAGTTTTTGCAAAATGTGTCCCTCTGGCAATTTTTGACTGATGATCAATGGACACCAACCTTTGCCCAACAAAGTTTTGGTGTCATGGTGTTAGCCAGTGCAACAGTGATGATTGGACTGATTGCGATTGTAGTCGCCACACCGCTCGGATTGCTTGCTGCAATTTATCTCCATGAATATGCACCGAAAAAAATTCGCCGTATTGGCAAAGCCAGTTTTGAATCGCTTGCAGGCATCCCTACCATTGTCTATGGTTATTTTGCGCTGTTGTGGGTGACACCATTTCTTCAGGGATTTATTCCAAGTTTAAATACATTTAATAGCTTAAGTGCAGGGATTGTGACGGGTATTTTAATCACACCGATTATTTCTTCAATTGGTGAAGATGTTTTAGCGTCGGTGCCTCCCTTTTTGCGGGAAGGTGGCTATGCGTTGGGTTTTACAAAGCGAGAAATTTTAACAAAAATTGTCATCCCCATGGCTACCCCGGGATTTATTGCTGCCATCACTTTGGCTTTATCCCGGGCCTTGGGAGAAACGATGATCGCAGCGATCGCCGCCGGTCAGACTCCTAAGTTAACAGCAAATCCACTGATTCCGGTCAGTAGTATCACTGCTTTTATTGTCCAAGTCAGTCTTGGCGATGTGCGACCCAACACGATCATTTATCACACGATTTTTGCGGTTGGATTTGTATTGTTTTTAATCACCCTCAGTTTAAATGGCTTTGGTCACTGGCTTGTTCAGCGCCACAATCGCATGATGACGAGTATGACGATGCCCACAGCGGAGCAACTGTCCGACATCGCCATCGAGCCAGTGGTGAATATTCAACATTTACCGCCTGTGCCACCAGTACAGGCCACCCTGAGACAACGACAGTGGGGCGATCGCCTCTGGCATGGATTGAGTGCCATGGCTATTGTTCTCGGTGTTTTAATCTTTGTGATCCTGTTAGCAACAACGTTACAAGCAGGATGGAGAGAAATTGATGGGCATTTTCTCACCGCAACTTCATCACGACGTGCTGCCGAAGCAGGCATTGGTGCGGCTTTCATGGGAACAGTCTGGCTCCTCGGTTTAACTGCCCTGATTGCCTTTCCCATTGGCGTCGGTGCGGCGATCTTTCTTGAAGAATATCTGCCCTATAACCGCTTTAATCAACTTCTCGAAATTCACATCGCTAATCTTGCCGCTGTCCCTGCCATTCTTTATGGCTTGATGGGGCTAGCCATTTTTGCCCAGGGCTGGAGTGATTTAACCGGGGGACGCAGCTTAATTTCAGCCGCTTTAGTCTTAAGCATGATCGTCTTACCCATTGTGATGATTACCACCCGCAATGCACTCCGCACGGTTCCCGACAGCGATCGCCAAGCTGCCCACAGTGTAGGCATGAGTCGCTGGCAAACCCTTTGGCATATTGTGCTACCCGCCGCTTTCCCCCGCATTATCACCGGGTTGCTCTTGTCCATTTCACGGGCCATCGGTGAAACCGCGCCTCTCCTTCCCATTGGTGCAGTCGCATTTTCCTCCAATATTCCCGTCTCATGGCAAGACCTTCAGCGTCAATTCACCACCCTCACCACCCAAATTTTTTACTGGGTATCTCGACCTCAGCCAGAATTTCATGCCCTTGCCGCCGCAACCATTATTATTTTAGGTGCATTAGTCTTAGCCATGAATATTCTCGCTGTTTATATCCGAGATCGCTACCGTTCATTATGACCATTACCCTTGATCAACCATGAATAACTGCTTGCATATTCCCCCCATATTGACCGTGGCTAATGTCAATATTTTCTTTCATCATCTGCCTATTCTTAAGGGCATTCACCTCACCATTGAAAAACATAAAATTACAGGTATTATCGGCCCATCAGGCTGTGGAAAAAGCACGTTATTACGCTGCTTTAATCGCCTCAACGAATTGATTACGGGAATGCATATTCAGGGTCAAATCTGCTTAGAGGGTCAAGAAATTCATGCACTCCATCCCGTAGAACTTCGCCGTCGGATTGGGATGGTGTCACAGCGGCCTAACCCTTTTCCCCGTTCCATTTATGAAAATATTGCTTTAGGATTACGCATTAATGGCTGTCGTCATGATGTTGATGATCGGGTTGAGCACGCTCTGCAACAAGTCGGGCTTTGGCCGGAGGTCAATCATAAGCTTAAACATAGTGCATTAGAGTTATCGGGTGGTCAACAACAGCGGCTTTGTATTGCAAGGGCGATCGCCCTCAACCCCGAAGTTTTACTCATGGATGAACCCACCGCCGCCCTTGATCCGATGTCCGTGCGGCGGATTAATGATCTGTTATTAGAAATCAAGGAAGATTACACAATTGTGCTGATTACCCACAACCTCAAACAGGCTGCTCTGATTACTGATCAAATTGCTTTTTTCAATGTGGTTACGGGGGAAAAGGGTAATCGCTATGGTGTGTTAGTAGAGCACGCCCCAACTATTCAAATATTCATGAATCCCCATAATCCCATGACATGGGAATATGTCACCTCTAGTTCTCATCACACGGCTTAACCCATCCCTACAGCGTTTAGGCATCAAAACCTGTACAAATGAGACACTGAGAGCGTGGGCTAAAGTCCCCAGAACAAATCATCACAGTGTTGCGTGATCCAGGTCAAAGCTGTAATACCCCAATCACTGCTGTAATTTGCTCATTTTCAGGAACTTGAGAATACTACCTTTTTCTAAACAACCGAGATTTCACAGATGGCTCAATAAATGGTGCTTCAGCCGTTACGCTGCCCTTTTGCGTCATGGATTAATCGATCTGACGCACCCTACGATTCAATTGTAGGGTGCATCAGACAGGATCAATGATGATATAGGTAGTTGAATTGTCTCTGACACACCGTTCACGAACATAATTAGTCTTAACCTGCGAAATGTGAGAAACAAGGCTATATTTTTTACCAAAAATTAACCTTTCCTTAACTCAATTTTATTTGACAATCTAAGAGCATTGACGTAAACAGTAGGATGAAGATCCACTGTTGCCGCAGGTGTGCCGATGCTCACGATTCTCATTCAACGTTAAACCGATTACCGCTCCCATTGGTTGCCAAATTAGAGGATTCATGAAAACCCGTACCCTGAACGTCTCCCTTCGCAATGCTTGTACGCTTGCCATCCTCACTACCCTAATCGGGAGTTGCGGAACTGTTGGCCCTGCCAAGCCCGGCGATCGCAGTGACCCAGACCCTTTGTTAGGGGGAGAAATTCTCTTAGATGGCTCAAGTACCGTTTTTCCCGTTTCTGAGGCGATGGCCGAAGAGTTCCAAAAACTTCACCCTGGGGTGCGGATTAACGTCGGTATTTCTGGAACTGGGGGAGGCTTTCGCAAATTTTGCGCTGATGAAACCGATATTACAGGGGCTTCACGGCCCATCACCGAAGCGGAGATTGAGCTTTGTCAACAAAAAGGGGTTGAATTTATCGAGTTGCCCATTGCCATGGATGGACTCTCCATCGTTGTCAATCCTGACAATGATTTTGCCCAATGTTTAACCCTTGCTGAACTCAAAACGATGTGGGAACCCGCAGCCCAAGGCTCGGTCATGTCTTGGCGACAAATCCGTCCTGATTTTCCCGATGGTCAACTGGGGCTTTATGCTCCGGGGGTTGACTCTGGAACCTATGATTATTTTATGGAAACAATCGGTACTGACGGGGAGAGTCGCGGTGATTTCACCGCCAGTGAAGATGATAATGTTTTGGTGCAAGGCGTTGCTAACAATCTCTATGGTCTTGCTTTCTTTGGGTTTGCCTATTATGAGCAAAATCAAGATCGGTTAAAGCTGGTAGCCATTGATGATGGCAACGGCAACTGCATTGAGCCTAGTCCTGAAACTATTGCTGATGACACTTATAATCACTTCTCACGTCCGGAGTTTATTTACGTTAAAAAAACAGTGGCAGACCGTCCAGAAGTCAAAGAATTTGTTGAGTTTTATTTGGATTTTGACAATAAATTCTTAATCAAAGAAGCTGGTTATGTCCCTTTACATGATGCTGTGATCACCGAAGCACTTGAACGATTTCATGAGGGGGAAGTGGGTTCAGAATTTAAATGAGGAGCATTTGGTGTTAAGCTTGAAGAGTTTGTTTAAACCCCTATTTTCAATGGGACACCCTGAACAAATAGGTTTTTTATTGTACTATGACAATATTAGATTATGATAGACACAGACTAACCGCCAATAATTAGGCTAATTCTGGCATTGAGTATCATTTTTTCTTGAATCAAGTTTTGTTTATTTTTGTTAAACCCTTTAACCATGACTAATCTGACTTCACCGCCCGAAACAATTACAGAAGCGATTTTACGCGCTCAAAATGTTTCGGTTTATTATGGTTCAACTTTGGCTGTCCGGGATGTTTCGCTGGATATTCCCTACAACAAAGTGGTGGCATTTATTGGCCCTTCTGGTTGTGGGAAAAGCACGATTTTACGCTGCTTTAACCGGATGAATGATTTGATCACCAGTGCCCGAGTCGAGGGGAAGGTGACATTCCATGGTCAAGACCTCTATCAGCCGCAAATTGATCCCGTAGAAATGCGCCGCCGCATTGGCATGGTGTTTCAAAAACCCAATCCTTTCCCCAAGTCAATTTATGAAAATATTGCTTTTGGGGCGCGAATTAATGGCTATGTGGGGGATATGGATAAGCTTGTTGAAGAATCTTTGCGCCGTGCTGTGTTGTGGGATGAGGTGAAGGATAAGCTGAAAGAGAGTGGTTTGGCGCTGTCCGGTGGGCAGCAACAACGGCTCTGTATTGCGCGGGCGATCGCCATTGCTCCTGAGGTGATCCTCATGGATGAACCCTGTTCTGCCCTTGACCCGATTTCGACCCTCAAGGTGGAGGAACTGATTCAGGAGTTGAAGGAGCTTTACACGATTATTATTGTCACTCACAATATGCAACAGGCTTCGCGGGTTTCGGATTTCACGGCGTTTTACAATGCCGAACCCACACCGAACGGCGGCAAAATTGGCCATTTGGTGGAGTACGATCGCACCGAAAACATTTTCCAAAATCCCCAAGAGGAAAAAACGCAGGAATATGTGAGTGGTCGTTTTGGTTAAAGCCACCGGGCGCAGCAGCTAGCACAGATTAACGCTGTTCCGAGGGGGACGGTGAGGTTATCAATGCCAAACTGGGAAATGGCTTCGAGGGCGGTGGCGGCGATCGCCACCCCCAAGCCAATCCCCATGACGGGGAATGAGAACCCATAGACCGTTCCCAGGATCAGCACCGTAACGGCAAAACTGGCCAGGGCCATCGTCGCGGTTCCCTCCCAACTTTTCCGATTGCCCCAAATTTGATAGGGATGCGCTCCCCAACGTTGGCCCACTAAGGCCGCCAACCCATCCCCCCAG